>VFQP010000121.1_pt1 | contig 221126 bp, 204 predicted proteins | sample 3512351 | NCBI WGS metagenome assembly VFQP01 (sample SAMN10412372, study PRJNA504923) | tailings metagenome | isolation source: Relicate 1 Philex TSF1 revegetated site | place: Philippines: Tuba, Benguet | collected 2017-08-29 | reverse complement strand
GGTGGTTGAGGATCGTCCCGCCCTGAACCTCGAAGGCGGCGTTCTTCTCGACCTCGCCGATCTGGTCCGGCGGGATGTCGCAGGCGAACTGATACTGGCCGGAGAGAAGGCCGGCGACGCGGCTCGCGACTTCCGGCACCTCGACGAAGCGGATCGACTTCAGCGGCGGCGTGCCGCCCCAGTATTCGTCATGCGCTTCGAGGGTGAGCGAATTGTCGGGGCGGAACTCGACCACCTTGTAGGGGCCGGTGGTGATCGGCCTGCGCGCCCAGTCGAGATAGCTCGCCGCCTCTTCCCAGCCGCGGCGGCTCATGATGTCCGAGCCGTAGCGGGCGAGGCGGCCTTCCAGCGTCACGTCCGGCGAGCCGTTATGGAAGCGTACGGTGTAGCGGTCCACCGCCTCGACGCGCACGAGGTCCGGCCAGGCGCGGCGGGCGACGGCCGGAATTTCGGCCGGCAGTTCTTTTGTGACCCGAGAGGTGGGGATGTTTTCGCTGACGCGCAGCGTCGCGCGGTTCTTCGGCTGGGTTTCGCCGAACATGCGCTCGCGCGAGAAGGTGAAGACCACGTCCTCGGCGGTCATCTCGTCGCCGTTGTGGAACTTGACGCCGCGGCGGAGCTGAAGCTCGACCGTCTGGTCGTCGAGGCGCTTCCAGGCGGTGGCGAGGCCGGGCTGCGGCATCAGGTTGCCGAGCCAGTCGCGGCCGATCAGCGCTTCCCATAGCGAGGTGAAGAACACCCGCTCGCCGACATTCGACTGCTCGCGCAGGACGTCAAGCGTGTTGGAGTTGACGATCTTCTGGACCGCGATGGTGATGCGCGGGCGGTTGTCGGTCTGCGCGATGGCGAACCGGGGCACAAAGGGCGCGGCAACGGCTGCGCCGCCTATCCACAGAACGGAACGACGAGAGGTTTCGCGCATGGTGGTCACCGTATGTCGAGGATCGGGATGCCCGGCGGCTGCTCTTCAGGCCGCGTGCCGTGACTGCGATCTGGCTACCGGGCGGGGATAACGGGGGCATGACCGGCGCATGTCGCCGCCGTGACAGCGGCACGCGCCGGACGCTTGGGCTGTGGACTATTCGGCGAGGCCGAGTCCGATCAGGTGATCTGCGCCCGCGCGCAGCCTCTCCTTGTTGCGCACTTCGAGGATGAGGCGCGGCTGGCTGGTGATCGGCTCCAGCGCGCGGAACAGCTGCGGCCAGGCGATGTTGCCTTCGCCGGGGTTCCAGTGCCGGTCGGCATAGCCGTCCGAGTCCTGGAGGTGGACGTGATGGAGCATGTCGCCGGCGGCGACCGCGTAGTAGTCGACCGGCGGCGCTCCGGTGGAGCAATGCGCGTAGTTGGCATGACCGGTGTCGATGGAGACGCGCACCGCCTCGCTCTCGAACGAGCGGGCGAGGGCCACGCGCTCGTGAGGGTCCTTGTCCTCGATGTTCTCAATGACCAGCACCAGCCCCATGGCTTCGGCACGGCGGACGGTCGGCCCCAAGGCATCGTGCATGCGCTCGACGACCTTCTGGCGATAGCCGGGATTGTAGTCGATGTTGTTGTAATCCCAGGTCGTGTAGGGCGAGTGGATGACCATCTGGGTGGCGCCGACTGCCTCGCAGACATCGAGCCCCTGCGCCATGCGCTTCTGCACGACGGCGCGGATGTCGGGGTCCTGACTCGCGAGGTTGAAGCCCCAGAAGGGACCATGGACGCCGAGGCGGCCGCGGTAGCCGTCGAGCTCCGTCTTGACGGCGTCGGCGATGGAGCGCCAGTCGCCGTTGAGCACCTCGGCCCAGAAGAAATCCTGCAATTCGAGGTCCCGCTGGCGCTCGAAGATCCAGTCGCGATGGAGGCGCAGGCCATCGAGCGGCAGCGCCGCGCCGAGGAGGGGAAGGGGTTTCGCTGATGTCATGGGAAAATCCGATCGGGGGCCGCGTTGGCAACGCGGGCCGTCATCGGGCCGTTGCGCGACAGCGCCGTGACATCGGCATCAAGGATTTGTGGGCATCAAGGATTTGTGGCGGCGGGTTCGCTCAGCGGGCGAACGGCGCGAGGCTGGCGAGCACGAAGGCCGCGAGCATGAGCATGGAGATGACCAGTGGATTGTCGTCCGGCATGACGGCCTCCGTCACCTGCTCAACCCCAGAGTCTCCTGCAGGTTCCGCGCCTTCTGACGCGAAGCGGACAGTTGCGCCACGCGGTTGCGGATGGCGGCAGGGCCCGAGCTCAACGGAACGGGCAGGAGGCGCGACGCTGCCGCCGGAGCGGCTGCGGGCGCGGGCATTTCCCAGCCCAGGATGCGGCGCGTCATGGTCGCGAGCGTCATTTCGGGGAAATGGCGGAACTCGCCCTCTTTCTGGGCCAGCCGGTCGGCGACCACATGAAACACGAAAGGATTGTGCGGCAGGCCGAGATGGCTGCCGAACACGCGGACGCTTTCGGCGATCGGCCCTTTCTTCTCGGTGCAGCCCTGCCAGGCGCAGATGCCGTCGGAGCGTGAATAGATGGCGGTGGTCGGGACGGGCGGCGGCGTGCCGAGCGCGCCGCCCATATGTGCGTCGCGGGCGTCGATGCTGAAGCCGCTGACATATTCGTAGAGCCGCCACGCATGCGTTGCCTTCGGGCTCTGCCCGAACGGACTGCCCAGCGTGACGACGGAGCGGATCAGGTCGGGCCGCACCTTGGCGATCTGGCGCGCATAGATGCCGCCGAGGCTGGTGCCGATCAGCGTCACGCGCCGGCCTTCTGCGTCTGCGAGGCGGACGATGCGGTCGAGCAGCACGCTTTCGAGGCCCGCGCGTGGGCCTCGGTTCATTCCGAGGCCCCAGCCGTGTGCGGCATAGCCGAGACGGCTCAGATAGTTCCGCATCGGCCCCGTCGACCAGTCCGAGGACATCAGTCCGGGGATCAGCATGACGGGATGGCCGTCGCCGCGCGGTGCGGCCATCAGTGCCTTCTGCAGGAGAGCGAGGGCGGCGAACTCCGCGATGGCGCGGGTTTCGAGCAGCAGTAACCAGAGCGACGGCGGGATCGGTTCGGCGGCTTTCGAAGGGGACAGGCCGGCAAGTCGCGTGAGGATTTCAGAAACTGAAGGGCGGGTGATCGGCGACATGATTTGAGGTCCTGCCGGGTCGGTATCGTGGTCCGTTCGACATAGGCAATGCACAGAGGGGCAGGCTGGTTCCGGCAGAGGCTGTGGCACACCCCAGCCCTCGATGCGGGCCAGAAGTGCATCAGCCTGTGGGGAACCGACGGGCAGGACCCCCCGTTCAAAGGGCAGCTAAATCCACCGGGAGAGCGGCCATGCCCTACTTCCTGGCGCACTCGGCCGATCTTTCGGCCGCTGAGCTTGCCGTGATGAAGCGCGCCTTCGAGGCGGCTCTGGATGCGATCGGGGGTGCCAGAAGCGCCGCCATCGAGCGCGAGGCCGCCTGCGCGATCATCGGCGCGGCGCAATGCGGTTGTTTCGACCATGACAAGCTGGTCGCCATCGGCGCGGCGGCGGGACATGCGGTCGAGGCCTCGCGGAACAGCGCCTCGGCGACCAGCCGCAACGAACCGAGCGCAGCCTCCTAGGGGTGGCCAGTTCGGCGGTAGCAGGGCAGATGCGCTGATCTTCAGCGCCGGCCACCGTTGCTGTCTGACCTCTGCGTCCCGTATGCTGGAATGAGGGTCGCTGATAAGAGAATCTTGAGTCCCCATGGATTTCTGGCATGTCGCAGCGGCTCTCGTCAGCGCAGCCCTCCACGCGAGCTGGAACGCTGCTCTCAAGGTGCAGGCGCGGCCGTCGGAGGTGATGACCGGGCAGATGCTGCTTGGCGCGGTGCTTGCGGCCCCGGTGCTGTTCTGGACGGGCCTGCCGGCGCAATCGTCCTGGGCGTGGCTCGCGGGCTCGACCCTCTGCAACATGGTGACCGTCGTGGCTCTGCTCCGGGCTTACGACCTCGTCGGCTTCGGCATGGCCTATCCGGTTATCCGGGCGCTTGCCGTCCTGCTGGTCGTGCCGGCGGCGTCGATGCTTTCGGGCGAGTATCTGAGCCTTGCCGGTATCGCAGGCATCGTCCTGATGGTCGCCTCGCTCGCGGCGCTGGCGGCTGACCATGTCCGCGGCCCCGCCGCCGGCCGGCACGCGCTCGGCTGGATCGGCCTCGCTGGCATCGGAACGGCGGCCTATGTGCTGTGCGACGCGCAGGGTGTCAGGGCGGCGGGCGCTCCGCTTGCCTATGGCGTTCTGGCAGCCATGTGCAACGCCTGCGCGATGAGCATCATGCAGCGTGCGAGGCTCGGTAACTGGCGGGTGTCGCGGGAGAGCTTCGTCGCGGCGGTGCCGATCGCGCTGGCCTCGATGGCGTCCTATCTCCTGATCCTCTGGGTCTGGACGGGCGCGCCCATCGCGCCGGCCGCGGCGCTCCGCGACACAAGCGCCGTCTTCGCCATCCTGATCGCCGTGGTCTGGCTCAAGGAACCCTTCACGCCGTTCCGGCTCGGCGCGGTGGCGCTGTCGGCCGCCGCGGTGCCGCTGCTGCGGTTCGCCTGAGCCTTAGAGCGTTTTCGAGCGAAGTGGATACCGGTTCGCGTGAAGAAAACGCGACAAAATAAGAAAACGCTAGACGATCCGCACCTTTCGGTCGCCCCAGTATTTGTCGCGCAGCGATTTCTTGTAGAGCTTGCCGGTCGGCAGGCGCGGGAGCTGGTCCATGAAGTCGATGGAACGCGGGCATTTCTGGATCGACAGGCTGTCGCGGCAGAAAGCGAGAAGTTCGTCCTCCAGCGGCTTGCCGAGCGTGACGCCCGGCATGGGCTGGATCACCGCCTTCACCTCCTCGCCGAGATCGTCGTTCGGCACGCCGAAGACCGCGGCATCGGCGACCTTCGGATGGGTGATGAGCAGGTTCTCAGCCTCCTGCGGATAGATGTTCACGCCGCCCGAGATGATCATGAAGGTGGAGCGGTCGGTGAGGTAGAGGTAGCCCTCGTCGTCGACATAGCCGACATCGCCGACCGTCGACATCGTGCCGTCCGCGGAGCGCGACTGGGCGGTGCGTTCGGGATCGTTGAAATAAACGAAGGGATTGGCGGTCTTGAACCAGATTTCCCCCGGCTCGCCCTTCGGCGCCGGCTGCATGTCGGCGTCGAGGATGTGCAGGTCGCCCATCAGCACCTTGCCGACCGTGCCGCGATGGGAAAGCCATTGCTCGGAATCGCAGGCGGTGAAGCCCATGGCCTCGGTCGCCCCGTAATATTCGTGGATGATCGGCCCCCACCAGGCGATCATCTCCTCCTTGACCTGCGGCGGGCAGGGGGCCGCTGCGTGAACGGCGACTTCGAGCGAGGACAGGCCGTAGCGGCCGCGCACTTCCAGCGGCAGTTTCAGCATGCGCGAGAACATGGTCGGGACGAGCTGGGTGTGCGTGACCTTGTACTTCTCGACCAGCGCCAGATAGACCTCCGGATCGAAATGCTCCATCACGATCACCGTGCCGCCGGCGCGGATCGCGAGCCCGACGGCCGCCTGCGGCGCGGAATGGTAGAGCGGCGCCGGGGACAGATAGGTCATGTCCTCGCGGTAGCGCCAGAGCTGGTGCAGGAACTTGTAGAGCGGCAGCGGCTCTTCCGGCGGGTTCTCCGGCAACGGGCGCAGAATGCCCTTCGGCCGCCCTGTGGTGCCGGACGAATAGAGCATCGGCGTGCCGAGCGATTCGTCGGCTATCGGTGTCGCCGGGTAGGGCGCGACGGCAGTGTCCAGATCGCGGGTCTGCGTGTCCTTCGGATCGCCGTCGACCACAATGCACAGCTTGACGTTCGGCGCCTGTTTCAGCGCCTGAAGCGCGACTTCGCGCTTGGCCCGCGAGGTGATCAGCACCTTGGATTCGCTGTTGTTGAGGATGTAGGCGAGTTCGTCCGCCAGCAGGTAGGAATTGACGCAGGTATAGTAGAGCCCGGCCCGCTCTCCCGCCGCGCAGCACTCCATGTAGCGCCGATGGTTCTCCATGAAGATGGCGTAGTGGTCGAGCCTGTTGAGACCCTCGGCCCGAAGCAGATGCGCGAGGCGGTTCGCCCGCCCGTCGAGCTCCCGATAAGTCACCGTCTCGCCGGTGCCGGCCATGATGAAGGCCGCCCGGTCCGGGTGGCTTTCTGCAATCCTGCGCGCGTACATGAACGAACCTCGATGCGATCGGCCGTTGGCCATGCGCCGTCGCGGGCAAAGTGCTGCCCGCGACGGATCGTTGCCGGCGATCAGACGCTCTCGTTGGAGAGAACGCTGCCGAACAGCTCGAAGCTCTCGCCCTTCACGCGGGCGAGCTGCACCGACTGGATCGGGTAGAAGTCGGTCGGGCTCGTATTGACCTTGATGCCGGGCAGCAGCAGCGGCGATTCATAGTTCTTCAGGTTCGCGGCTTCCTTCATGACGTTCTCGCGCGTCAGGTTGTCGCCCGCCTGCTTCAGCGTCTGAAGCAGCGTGTGGGCGACGCAGAAGCCGTAGTTGTGGCCGTCGTCGCGAATGTCGGCATTCGGCATGTATTTGGCCATGAAGGCCTTCCACGCCGCGATGTCGGGCGAGTTGGCCCATTGCGGATCGGTCGCGTCCTTGCGGTAGAGCGCGATGATGATGCCCTGCGCGTTCTCGATGCCGGCCGGCTTGAGCACCGAGCCGAAGGACGAGGACACGTTGTTGAGGTAGTGGATCGGCTTCCAGGCGATCTCGGCCGCCTTCTTGATCGCCTGCGCGGCGAATTTCGGAGTGGTGATGTTGAAGAACACGTCCGCGCCTGAGTTCTTGAGCTGGATCATCTGGCTGTCGACGGTCGGGTCGGTCACCTCGTAGGTCGAGACCTGAACGAGGTTCTTCTGGTGGGCGGTGCCGAGCCCGGTCTTGAAGCCGTTGAAGTAATCCTTGCCGTAGTCGTCGTTCTGCATGAGCACGCCGATCTTGGCGTTCGCATTGTTCTGGATGATGTGCTTGGCGTAGATCGCCGCTTCCGTCGCGTAGTCGGGCTGCCAGCCGATGGTCCACGGGAACTGGCGCGGATTGCCCCATTTCGACGCGCCGGTGGCGACGAAGAGCTGCGGTACCTTGCGGGTGTTGAGATAGCGCTGGATCGCCGTGTTGGAGGGCGTGCCCAGCGGGTTGAAGACGACCAGGACCTTGTCCTCCTCGACCAGTTTGCGCACCATCTCGACCGCCTTGGGCGGCGAGTAGCCGTCGTCGTAGGTGATGAAGTTGATCTTGCGGCCGTTCAGCCCGCCGTTGTCGTTGACCATCTTCATCACCGCCTCGGAAGTGCGGCCGATGACGCCGTAGGCCGAGGCATTGCCCGAGTAGGGCATGATGTTGCCGATCTTGATCTCGCTGTCGCTCGCGCCATCGTCATACCGCTTCTGGGCGATCGCCGGGGCGAAGACGGGCGTGACGGCAAAGGCGCCGAGCCCTGCGAGAACTGTCCTGCGCTTGATATGGGTCATTGTCGTTTCCTCCGAAGGATGGCGGGTGTTTGAGACCCCGTTTGGTGCAGTGTCTGATGCACTGTTGTCGAAAGACGGGAGACGGATCAGCCTCCCTGTCGCGGCCTGATCCTCGCCCAGAGCATGGCGAGGCCGCCGGCAATGCCGCCGGGCATGACGTAGATCAGGACGATGAGGGTGATGCCGTAGAGCGTCCACGGCTGCAGTTCGAGCGGCAGGTGGATGGCCTGGCTGATCTTCTTGGTCATCGCATCGGCATATTTCTCGATGAACTGGACGAAGATGCCGCCGATGACCGCGCCCGGCAGCGAGGCGACGCCGCCCACCACCGCCCCGACGAGAATGGCGATGGAGAGCTCGAAGCGGAAACTGTCCGGCGAGACGAACTCGAAGATGATCGCGTGCAGCGCGCCGGCGACGCCGACATAGAGCGCGGAGATGCCGAACACCGTCGCCTTGTAGCGCGAGGTGTCGATGCCCATCGTGCCGGCCGCCATGGTGTGGTCGCGGATCGCGGTCATGGCGCGGCCAGGGCGCGAATTGAGCAGGTTGCGCGCCATCCAGAACATGAAGACCGCGACGACCAGCACGACGAGATACATCCACTGGTCCGACGACAGCGGCAGGCCGAAGGGCGGATCGGGCTTCATCAGGTTGATGCCCATGACGCCGTTGGTGAACGGCTCCAGATGCCGGTATTTCAGCATCTGCGGCACGGCGATGGCGAGTCCGAAGGTCGCGAGCGCCAGATAGTGGCCTTCAAGGCGCAGCGCCGGCAGGCCGAATAGGTAGCCGATGACGAAGCAGAAGATGGCCGCGGCCGGCAGCGTCAGCCAGAAATTGACCGAGTACTGGTCGATCAGGATGGCGGCCGTATAGGCGCCGACCGCGAAGAAGGCGCCGTGGCCGAGGGAGATCTGGCCGTTGAAGCCGGTCAGCAGATTCAGCCCGAGCACGGCGATCGCATAGACGATCATCAGGCTCATCTGGAGGAAGGTGAAATTGCTGATCCAGCCGGACTTGCCGACGAGGAAGGGCAGGGCGGCGGCCAGAACCAGCAGGCCGATCATGGCGTAGCGGCCGAGGCTGCGGGCCGGATCGGCAGTCATCGGTGCGGTCGAGGTGATCGCGGTCATGGCTCACACCCTCTTCACGGTCGTCCGGCCGAAAAGCCCGTCGGGCTTCAGCGTCAGGATGGTGATGACGATGATCAGCGCGACCGTCAGCTTCTCGCCATTGCCGACGATGTAGATGCCGAAGGCCTTCTCCGTGAGATTGCCGAAATAGGCGACGAGGTTCTCAAGCACCCCGACGAGGAAGCCGCCGAAGACCGCGCCGCCGGGGCTGGAAATGCCGCCGACCAGCGCACCGGCGAAACCGTAGAGCAGGATCGAGGCCATCATGTTGGGCTCGAGATAGACGGCGGGGGCGACCATCGCGCCGGCGACCGCGCCGATGGAGGCGGCAAGGCCCCAGCCCAGCGCCAGCATCCAGTCGACCCGGACGCCGACGAGGCGCGCCGAGACCGGGTTCTGCGCGGCCGCCCGCATGGCGAGCCCGAGCGGTGTGAAGCGGAAGAAGGCGAACAGCGCGAAGAGCATCACCAGCGAGACGGCGATCATGCCGATCTGGTGCGGTCCGATATAGCCGGAGCCGGCGAAGGAGACGTTCGGGAAGGGCGATGGGAAGGTCTTGATCGTGTGGCTCCAGATGCTGCCCGCCAGCGAGTGGAAGATGGCGAGGAGCCCGATGAAGACCACGACGATGGAGAGGATCGGCGAGCCGTGCAGCGGTCTCAGAATGACCCGCTCGATGCCGATGCCGAGGACGAACGAGAAGAGGATGGTGAAGCCCAGCGCGGGCCAGAAGGGCACGCCGAACTGGATGAGCTGCCAGCAGACATAGGTCGAGAACATCGCCATCTCGCCCTGGGCGAAGTTGAGATGGTCGGTGGCCGTGAAGATCATCACCAGCGCGAGCGCGAGCAGCGCATAGATGGCCCCCGAGGCAAGGCCCGATGCGATCTGCTGGATAAGCTGTTCCATGCCGGTTCCTCTTCGAACGTTCCCTCGCGGCCGGTTGTTCCGGCCTTCGTCCTTGCCGGGCCGCTTCCGGCCCGGTTGGTCGCGTCAGTAGCCGAGATAGGACTTGCGGATGCCTTCGTCGTTTTTGATCTCGGCCGCGGGCCCCGCCATGACGACGTTGCCGGTTTCCAGCACATAGGCATTGTCGGCGAGGTTGAGGGCCAGCGCCGCGTTCTGCTCGACCAGCAGCATCGACACGCCTGCCTCCTCGTTGATCCGGCGCATGATGTGGAAGATTTCCTGGACGATCAGCGGCGCGAGCCCGAAGGACGGCTCGTCCAGCAGCATGAGACGGGGCCCCAGCATCAGCGCGCGTGCGATGGCGAGCATCTGCTGCTCGCCCCCCGACAGCGTGCCGGCCTGCTGGTGGACGCGCTCCTTCAGCCGCGGGAAGTAGGTGAAGACCAGGTCGAGGTCGCGCTGGACGTGGGTCTTGTCGCGCCGGCCATAGGAGGCGATCTTCAGGTTCTCCTCGACCGACAGGCCAACGAAGGTGCCGCGGCCCTCGGGCACATGGGCGACCCCGAGGCGGACGATGTCCTCCGTCGCCATCGTGTCGATCGGCTGGCCGTCGAAGCGGATCGTGCCCTCGCGCCTCACCATCCCGCATATGGCGCGCAGCGTCGTCGTCTTGCCGGCACCGTTGGCGCCGAGCAGGGTGGTGATGCCACCCTTGTCCAGAGAGAAGGCGAGCCCGTGCAGGGCCTGCGTTCCGCCGTAATAGGCCTTGAGGCCGCCGATCTCGAGCAGCGTCGCCATCGGTCAGGCCCCCGTTCCGAGATAGGCGCGGATCACCTCGGGGTCGCGCTGCACCTCCGCCGGCGTACCGTCGGCGATCTTCTTGCCGAAGTCGATGGCGACCACCTTGTCCGAGACGGACATGACCAGGCTCATGTGGTGCTCGACCAGCAGGGTCGTGACCTTCTGCACCTCCACCACCCGGCGGATCTGCTCCTTCAGCACCTCGATCTCGTCGTGGTTGAGACCGGCCGCCGGCTCGTCGAGCAGGAGCAGCTTCGGGCGCGCCGCGAGCGCGCGGGCAAGCTCCACGCGCTTGCGGATGGGGAAGGGCAGCGGGCCCGCCGGCAGGCCGGCGAAGGATTCGAGGCCCATGAAGGCGATGAGTTCGCGCGCCCGGTCGGTGATCGCCTGTTCCTCAGCGCCGACGCCGTTCAGCCTGAGGACGCTGGCGAGGAAGCCAGCCTTGGTCTGGCTGTGGCAGCCGACCTTGACGTTGTCGAGCACCGACATGCGGTCGAACAGCGCGACGTTCTGGAACGTCCGTCCCATGCCGATGGCGGCGATGGCGTGGCGCGGGGCGCTCATGATCGAGCGTCCCTCGAACAGGATGTCGCCCTCGTTGGGGATGTAGAGGCGGCTGAGGCAGTTGAAGAGCGTGGTCTTGCCCGCCCCGTTCGGGCCGATCAGGCCGACCACGTCGCCGCGCGTCACGTCGAAAGAAATGCCGTTCAGGGCGATGATGCCGCCGAAACGGACGCAGATATTCTTGACGGCGAGCAGCGGTCCGAAATCGGATTCAGCATAAGCCTCCGCCGCGCCAACGGACGTCATAGGCAGTCTTCTCCCTGGAAGGCCGTGCGATTGTCGCGCCGCCTCTTGCGGGCGCGGCCGTTATTCTTGGCAGCAGTGTGAGCAGATTACGCGCAGCGCCGCAATGCTGGTTTGACGCGATTTCTGCGTGGTTATGCGGCGGTCAGCGCCCGGGGCCACGAAAGCGCAGCTGACGCAAACTATAAAATTCATGAAATATCATTCCGCTAGCCGAAACTGGTTGCGGCCAGCCGTATGCCGGCCTCCGCCCATCGGCAGAGGCCGGTCCTTCTCGACGGCAGCCGGCCGCGCTTGCGACCTCGGCATCGAAGTGGAGGCGGCGGCGGAAGCCCTACCGCTCGTTCCAGTGAACCATGGGAAGGCCGGCGACGGGGGAGCGGAAAAAAGGGATGCGGGTGCCGCGAAGCGAGCCGATATAGACCGTCCTGAGGTCTTCTCCGCCGAAAGTGACGGAGGCGAACCAGGGCGCGATGCGCCCGCCGGAGGCGAGCATGGCATCGGCGGAGGCCCCCCCGGCCCGGAACTCCTTCATCAGCGCGCGGCTGGTCCAGGGGTCGTGGTCGTCGAGGATGATGCGCAGCTCGCCCTCCGGCGTAATCGCGAAGATGCGGTCCATCATCACGTGGGTCCCCCAGAGGTTGCCGTGGGCATCGAAGGCGATGCCGTCGATCGGGGCGCCGTGGTCCTCGGGGCCGAAGGTCTGGCGGCCGGAGAGCGAGCCGTCCGGAGCTGCGCGGAAACGGGTGATCTTCGGGCCGCAGGTCTCGACCACGTAGAGCCATTCCTCGTTGGCGTCGAAGCGGATCTCGTTGGTGAAGGCGATATTGTCGGCGACGACGCGCAAACGCCCGTTCTCGTAGAGCGCGATGTAGCCGTCGCAGACCTTCGGCGAGACCGCCTCCATCCAGTTGACGATGCGGGTGGAGATGGTCAGCCAGAGGCGATCCTTGCTGTCGCGCAGCACGAAGTTGACCTTGCCGATGGGGCGGCCGTCGAGCGTGTCGGCGAGGACGGTCGTCTTGCCCGTTTTGCGCTCCATCAGCTCCAGCCGGTCGGTGCCGAAATTGGAGATGACGATGTCGCCGTTGCGGGCGAAGGCGAGGCCGTTCGGCAAGGTGCCGACGGTAAAGCGCGTGGCATCGTCCGCCGCGCCGGCGAAGGCGCCGGGATCGTTCTGGGTGATCAGTTCCTGGCTGCCGTCGGGCCTGATGTGGACGACGCCGCCGCGCGCATCCGCCGCCCAGAGCGAGCCGTCGCGCTCGGCCAGAATGCATTCTGGCCGCTGCAGGCCCTCGCCGACATAGCCGATTGCGGTGCGGTCGACGACGAAGCCGTCAAGGGGATTGGCGGGCATGTTTCCTCGCTGCGATGCTGCGCTCTTGGCGGCGCCTGATGGTTCGGATGGGTCAGGCGTCCGCGCGCAGGACGCGGTTGCGCAGGGTACCAAGGCCGTCGAAGGTCAGTTCCACCACGTCGCCATGCTTGAGGAACCGGTCGATCTCTAGCCCGCAGCCGCCGCCGAGCGTGCCGGAGCCGAAGAACTCGCCGGCATGGAGCGTCTCGGAGCGCGAGACATAGGCGATCATGTCCTCGAATGAATGCAGCATGTCGCCGGTGTGACTGTCGGACCAGACCTCGCCGTTGATCACGGCCTTCGCCTTCAGCGAATAGGGGTCTTTCATCTCGTCGGCGGTGACGAGGAACGGCCCGAGCGCATTGCCGGCGTCGAAGCTCTTGCCTTTGGTCGGTCCGAGCATGCCCTGCATCTCGGCGAGCTGGGCGTCGCGTGCCGAGAAGTCGTTGAAGATCGTGTAGCCGAAGATGTGGTCCTTCGCGGCCTTCTTGGGGATGTCGGTGCCGCCTTTCGACAGGACGATGCCGAACTCAAGTTCGTAGTCCATGAGCTTCGAGTAGGAGGGCCAGACAACGTCGGTGTTCGTGCCCACCACCGAGAAGCGGTTGGTGATGTAGTAGATCGGCTTTTCGCGATAGATCGGCGGCACGTCTGGATCGGCCTTCAGCGCCTTGGCGCCTGCCTCGTCGCCCTTCATGCGCGCGATATGGCGGCGCATGCCGACCGGCGCATCCTTGATGTGGCCGGGAAAGACCGAGAAGTCGCGCATCTGCGGCGGGCAGGGAAGCGGCGCCCGCAGTTTCGTCCGGGCAAGAGGCCGCGAAAGATCCTCGTCCGCGCCATGCGCCTTCAGGAGCGAGCGCACCTGGTCGAGCGCGGCGGGACCGGCCTCGACCAGCGCGACCATCGAGCGGAAATGCGTCGCCGGCTTGCGCTCGCGATAGGCGGCCGCCGCGATATCGAAGACACGCTCGTCGCCGGCCTCGCCGGTGACGAGGCCGACGCGGTCGCGGCCATGCGAGCCGACATAGGTGACGAGCTTCATGGCCTCACTCCTCGAAGATGGCGACGGCCCGGCAGAAGCCGGCGGAGGCCTTGTGGATCTTGTAGGGGAAGCAGGAGATCATGAAGCCGGTCGCCGGCAGCTGGTCGAGATTGGTCAGCTTCTCGATATGCCCGTAGCCGCGCACCATGCCGGCGCGGTGGCCTTCCCAGATGAGGCCTGCATCGCCGGTCTCGGCGAACTTCTTCGCCGTGTAGATGAACGGCGCGTCCCAGCTCCAGGCATCAGTGCCAGTGATCCGGACGCCGCGCTCGGTAAGCCAGAGCGTCGCCTCGCGGCCCATGCCGCAGCCGCGGCCGACATAGTCGGGCTGGCCGTAGCGCGCGCCGGCGGCCGTGTTGACCACCACGATATCGAGCGGCTGGAGTTCGACGCCGGCCCGCTTCAGCTCGGCCTCGACATCGGCGGCGGTCACGACATAGCCGTCCGGCAGGTGGCGGAAATCGAGCTTCACGCCGCGCTGGAAGCACCAGTCGAGCGGCATCTCGTCGATGGTCCAGGCCGGCTTGCCGTTATCGGTCGTCGAATGGAAGTGGTAGGGCGCGTCGAGATGGGTGCCGTTGTGGGTGGAGATGTTGAGCTGCTCGACCGCCCAGCCGTCGCCGCCCGGCAGCTGCTCCCTGGTCAGGCCGGGGAAGAACTGCAGGATGCTGTCGACCGAGGTCTTGTGGTCGACATAGGTGATCGAAGGCAGCGCGCCCGGCGGGTCGGAGGCGATATCGGCTCTCAGCGACACGGACAGGTCGACGATCCGGCGCGGCATGGGCTCATTCCTCCATCAATGCGTGTTCTGCCAGGCAAGAGCCCGGATTTCGACGGCGCGCAGCGCCACGTTCGAGACGAGGCCGATGGCGCCGAGAAGCGCGATGCCGGCGAAGAGATCGGCCGACTGGAACGAGCGTGCGGCGAGCAGGATCGCGGTGCCGAGGCCGGACTGTGAGGCCAGCATCTCGCAGATGATCGCGAGGATCAGCGCGACCGTCATGGACAGGCGCATGCCCGCGAGGATGTCCGGCATGGCGTTGGGCAGGCCGATCTTCCAGGCGAAGGCTGGCCCCGACATCTGGAGGCAGCGCGCCACCTCCTTCAGCCGCGGCTCGACGGCGGCGAAGCCGTGGATCGTGCCGAGCAGGGTCGGCCAGAGCGAGCCGAAGGCCACGACCGTCAGCGCCATGCCCGGCGACAGGCCCATCAGGGCGATGGCGACGGGAATGATCGCCGAGGCGGGCAGGGGCCGCAGGAATTCCAGCGTCGGCTGGAGATAGTCGCGGGCGGTCTTCGACAGGCCGATGGCCGCGCCGAGGACGACGCCGATCAGGCTCGCCAGCAGCCAGCCCTGCAGCATGCGGCCGACCGTGCCGATGGTCTGCGGGAGGAGATCGCCGCGCGAGAAGCCGCGCAGCAGCGCCGCCCAGGCGTCGAACGGGTTCGGCACGAAGGCGCGCGACACCGTACCGGTGACGGAGGCGAGCCACCAGACGAACAGGATGGCGAAGACGACGGCGATGGAGCCGATGAAGACGATGGGGTTGCGCAGGGTCACGGCTTGCCCCCCGCGACCGGTTGGTGCCGGAACAGCCGGCCCTGAAGCGCGTTCAGCCCGGCATTGACGCCCCAGCCGATCAGGCCGATCCAGATCAGCGATCCGAGCATGAGTTCCGGGCGCAGCGATTGCTGGGCGATCATCAGCATGTAGCCGAGGCCCTGCGGATTGGCGGCGATCTCGACCGTGACAGCGACCACCAGCGCGAAGCCGGCGGCGAGCCTGAGCGCGACGAAGATGCGCGGCATGGCGGCCGGCAGCACGATCTTGAACAGGCGCTGCGTGGAGGACAGGCCGAGCACGCGCGAGACTTCCATCAGCCGCGGCTCGATTTGCGAGGCGGCGGCCTGCGCGAGGATCAGGCAGGGCCAGAAGGTCGCAAAGGCGACGATCGACATCTCGAAGCCGTAGCCGAAGCCGAAGACGAGCATAGCGAGCGGAATGAGCGCCACCGACGGGATCGGGCGGAACAGCTCGACCGACGGGGTCGAGAGCGCAATGGCCGTCTTCGACAGGCCGATCAGGAAGCCGAGAACGAGGCCGGCGCTCGCGCCGATGGCGAGCCCGCCGAGGGCGGCGGTCAGCGTCTGGCGCGTCGCGGTGACCAGCGTGCCGTCGCCGAGGGCCTCGACGATGGCGGCGAAGGCCGCGGAGGGAGCCGCGAGGCTCTCCGAGCCTGCGCCGGGCCCGCGGAACCAGAGCTCCGCGCCGACGATGAGGAGAAGCGGCAAGGCCGCTGCTTTCGCCAGCCTCATCAGTGCGTCTCGTGCATCATGTCGAACAGGTCGCGGCGCATCGCGAGGAAGTCGGGATGCTCGCGCGTGGTGAGCTGGTTGCGGGGGCGCGCGAGCGGCACGTCGACGATCCGCGCGAGCCTGCCCGGATTGGGCAGGAGGGCGACGACGCGGTCGCCGAGATAGAGCGCTTCCTCGAGATCGTGGGTGACGAAGAAGACCGTCGTGTTCCGCTCGGCGGCGAGCGCCAGAACCTCGTCCTGCAATTGCTGGCGGGTCATGGCGTCGAGCGCGCCGAAGGGCTCGTCCATCAGCAGGATCTCCGGGTCCTGCGCGAGGCAGCGGGCGATCTGCAGGCGCTGCTGCATGCCGCCCGAGAGCTGGCCCGGGAACTTGTGGGCATGGTCCTTGAGGCCGACCTTGGCGAGCAGCGCCTCGATGAGCGGCCGCTGCTCGGCCCGCGGCATGCCGGTAGCCTCCAACGCCAGCGCGACGTTGCCCGCCGCATCGCGCCAGGGGAGCAGGGCGCGCCCGTAGTCCTGGAAGACCACGGACACCTTGCGGCTCGGCCCCTGGACGGGCTTGCCGGACAGCGAGAGCTTGCCCGCGCTCGCCTGGACGAGCCCTGCGACGACACGCAGCAAGGTGGTCTTGCCGCAGCCTGACGGGCCCATCACGCAGATGAACTCGCCGGGCCTCACGTCGAGCGTGATGTTGGTCAGGATCGTCTTGCCGCCGAGATCGACGCGGATGGCGTCGAACGCGATGGCAGGTTCGGGCGGGCGGGCAAGCATCTCGCGTTCTCTCACGGCAGGACGACGTTTGCCGCGACGGGATTGCCGCGCAGCATCTCCTGCTCCTTCATGATGGTGATCCAGTAGTTCACCTCTTCCACCGTGATGGTCGGCTTCTGGAACGAGATGATCGCGTTGGCGAGCACGGCCGGCGGCAGGGGGATGTACTTGCCGATGATCTGGCGCACCTTGGCGTCGTTGGCCTTGTCGTTGAGATAGGCATTGCCCTCGGCGAGGCCCTCGCGGAAGGCCTTCAGCGGGCCGGGATTGGCGGTCGCCCAGGCGCGGGTCGTCGAATAGAGGATCGCGGGCAGGCCGGCCGGCAGCTCGGTGTGGAAGTAGGACACCACGCGGCCGACATTGGTCTGCACAATGCGTTCCATGATCGGCGAGCCGGTGACGAGGCCGTCGACCGAACCGCCGCGCAGGATGTCGGCCATCTGCGGGAAGGGGGTCTCGACGAAGGTCACCTTCTTCCAGTCGCCGCCCTTCTCGCTCATCCACTTGCGGAAGAGGACGTGCAGGAAGGCGTTCATGCCGGGCACGCCGATGCGCTTGCCTTCGGCGGTCTTGGCGTCGGTGATGCCCGCGCCGGTCTTTTCCACGAAGCCGTAATTGGCGACGTCCCTGTTGGTGAAGGAGCCGCCGGCGACCGCCACGAGATCGAGGCCGCCGTCATTGGCCTGCAGCATCACGGAGGGCGTCGGGCCGCCGACCTGAACGGAGCCGGCCTGCATGGCGGCGGGGATGTTCGAGTTCAGCGCGATGAGCTGGAGCGTCGCGTCGATGCCGCGCTTGGCGAAGTAGCCTTCTTCCTTGGCGACGAAAGCCGAGGTGAAGTCGGAGACGGCCGTATAGCCGATGGTGATCTTGGTGGGGGCCTGCGCGATGGCGGGAGCGGCGATCAGCGTCGAGCCGGCCGCGATGCCGGCGGCGAAGCCGCGGCGAGTGAGTTCAGTCATGGACGTCGTCCTCTCAGATGATCTGTTTTCTGCTGGCCCGGATCTTCGTGTCCGGTTCTCTGGATGGGTCAGGCCCGGCCGGGCTGTGTCTCCGGGTCGGGCCTTGCGGCAAGCCCGCGCATGCCGGCCGCCGCGAAGGCGACCGCACGCGAGAGCATGGTTTCGGTATTGCTGTCGGTGGTCTCGCCGTCCGACAGGCGGTCGGCGCGGCCGGTCGGCGACATCTGGGTCAGGGCCGAGCCGATGATGAAGAGATAGCCCCAGGTGGCATTGGCCGGGGTCAGGTCAGGCAGGGCCAGGCGCAGAGCCGCGATGTAGCGCTTCGCCATGGTGTCGTAGCTCGCGGAAATGAGCCCCTTCTGCCAGTCGAGGTTCGAGGCGCCCATGACGAGGATGAGGCTTGCGAACGTCGAGCCACCGCGCGCCGGGTCATATCCGGCTTCGACGGTCGGCCGCAGCAGCGAATCGATCAGCTCCTCCAGCGCCGGCGCGCCACGCGCGAGCATGGCTTCGAGCCGGGCGAGGCGGATGCGGTTAATGGCGCCCGAGCGGCGCGAGAACATGGCCTCGAACAGGCCTTCCTTGGTCTTGAAATGGTAATGCAGGAGCGCCTGGGCGACGCCCGCTTCCTGCGCGATCTCGCGCATGCTGGTGCCGTCAAAGCCGAATTTGCCGAACAGGCGCTCGGCCGCATCGAGGATGTCTTCCTTCGACGTCGCTTTGGCACGGGCTGTGGCAAGGCTTGCGGGCATCAGGTCCAATCATCTGACTGTTCGATCAGTCAAGATGACGCGGGAGACGAAGTCAACGGCGCGCCGAGGCCTGTCGCAGCAGTCGTCTCTCTGTCCTTCGGCGGAGGGCTCAGCCACAGAAAGAGCGTCAGCCGCCGGTCTTCGCCTTCTGGTTGCGTTTGCGCGTGGCGGCGGCCTTCTTCGCCGAAGCCGAGCGCTGGGCGGGACTGCGGCGCGCCGCGGCCCGGCCCCCGAGCTTGCCGCCGCGCTTTGCCGAGACATTGGTGTCCGGCACGCCCCGTCCGGAGCCGCTCTTGTTGCCGCCACCGCTTTCCTTGTTGACGGTGGCCCAGGCGATTTCCTCGGCGCGGTCCTCGGACATGCCCCGTTCCCTGTAGCCTTCCTCGATGTGCTGCGCCTTGCGCTTCTGCTTGTCCGTGTAGGCGGATTTGTCGCCGCGGGGCATATGCGCCTCCTGTCAGAGTGTTCAACTGAGAACCGTTCGGGCAGGGTCGGGGTTCCTCGGGAGCCCCATGCATGTCCGGCGAGCACCACGATCCCGCCATCGCGCTGAAGACCGTCAAGGCCAACGGCATCACCATCCGCTACGCCGAGATCGGCGAGGGCCCTTTGGTGCTGTTCACCCACGGCTGGCCGGAGGGTTGGGCCTCATGGCGGCACCAGCTCGTCGCGCTGGCCGCGGCTGGCTATCGCGCCGTGGCTGCCGACATGCGCGGCTATGGCCGGACCGACGCACCGGCCGAGATCGAGCGCTATTCGATCCTCGATCTGGTCGCCGATCAGGTCGAGTTCGTGAAGGCGCTTGGGGCGGAGACGGCCGTGATCGTCGGTCACGACTGGGGTGCGCCCGTCGCCTGGCATTGCGCGCTGCTGCGGCCGGATATCTTCCGCGCGGTGGTCGGCATGAGCGTGCCGTGGACGCCGCCCGGCTACACGGACATGCTGACCTCACTCGAAAAGCTCGGCATTCGCGATTTCTACATCCAGTATTTCCAGGCTCCGGGCGTCGCGGACGCCGAACTCGACCGGAACCCGCGCGAGAGCCTGCATCGCATCTACCAGGACGGGTTCGGCCACCGCACCGACCGCCGGAAGTCGATGATCCGCATGAAGAGCGGCGGCGGCATTCTCGACAACACCGATCCGCCGGGCGTGCTGCCGGCATGGCTCCCCGACGAGCACATGGCCTACATGGCCGGCGAGTTCCGGCATTCCGGCTTTCGGGGCGGGCTGAACTGGTATCGCAACCTGCGTCGCAACGCCGCGCTGATGGCGCCCTGGCGCGGGCAGGCGGTCAGCCAGCCTTCGCTGTTCATCGCGGGGGGCAATGACGGCGTCATGCATTTCCCCGCATCGAAGGCGCAGATCGACGCTTTCCCCAGGACGCTGCCCGGCTGCCGGGGCGTCCATATCCTCGACGGCGCCGGCCACTGGATCCAGCAGGAGCGCTCGGAGGAGGTCAGCGACCTCCTCCGAGCCTTCCTGACGGACCTCCGCTGAGGGCGGGAACAGGGATCAGCCAAGGCGCGCCCGGAAGTTTCGGGAGACAGGGGGCTCTCCCGAAGGCGCGTCAGTTGCAGCCGCAGCCGTGGCCGCCGCCGAGCAGGCCGCCGACGATGCCGGTCACCCCCGACAGGACGTTGGTGCGGTTGCCCTTCACCGCGACGGGAATCGCGACGTTGGTGCGGTTGCCGCTGGCGATGTTGTTCAGCACCGAAATCCCGTTGAGCGCCGCGACGTTGATCCCGGAGACATTGACGAGGCTGCCCGAGCCGCCGCGCGGACCCGCCATGGCGGGGCTCGCGGCAAGAACGGTCAGGGCGATGGCGAGAAAAGCGTTCTTCATGTCTTCACTCCCTAAAAGTCGCCGAGTGATTTCGAACGACACACAACTAATGATTGTGCAAATTGATATATGCAATCAAAGCGATATTTTAACCATACCAGGTAGGATTAATCGGGCCGGCATGCATTCGATGCGATATACTTGAAATTACTGCCGCCAGCAAAACCATGCATATTGATTTACATAAGTAATTTATCGCGAAAAATCGAACTTAAGACTAGAATTTTAACTGACTATTATCCGATCAATACAATGATGACCGAAATGCGGAAGTATTGTTCCCGAGGCGGCCATGCTCAAGCGAATAGCCGGTCTTGCAATGATGCTGAGTGCGGTGTTCCACGGAACCGCTGGCGCCAGCAGCCCTGAGAGCCAGGCCATATCCGTCGCGACGCTCGGCCTGCGCGGCGGCTACGACGCCAACCCCACCAACCTGAATGGCGGCGAGGGCAGCGGCTTCATCACGCAATCAGCGACGTGGGACTATCTGCGGGGCTCGGACAAGGAAGGCTATGCGATCTCGATCGTGACAGCCAACACCGTCTACGAATCGCGATTCCTGTCGCCGGCCACGTCGACCGGCGTTTCCTTCCGCCACGCAATGACGTTCGGCGGAAATGTCAGGCTGCAGAGCTCGGTCGCGACCGCCGCGGAGAGCACGTTCTCACGCCGCCTCGTCTCCGTGCTGTGGCGCGAGCGGCTCGACTACGAGACCGGGCCGCTGCGCCTGTTCGGCAGTCTCGACATGCGCTTCGCCTCGCTCAACGAACGCAACATCTTCGCGCTCGGCAATTTCCTGCCCGATGCCGAGAACTTCGTGACGGTCACGGCCATGCCGGGCGTCGCCTATCGACAGGGCTGGGGAGAGGTGGGTGTGTCGGCGCAGGTGTCCCGCACGACCTTCCGCTTCCAGACGGATTATCTGGGCCTGCGCCGCGACAACGACCGCTTCCACGCCAACCTGTTCGCCTCGGCGGATATCCGAGGCATCCGGCTCGAAGGTTCGCTGTCGGTCGCCCATGCGCGCTTCCGCACGCGGGATTTCGACGACATCACGTGGCTGCTCTACACGGCGCGGGCGACGATCCCGCTCGAGCGCATCGGCTTGCCGTTCCGCAGCCTGTCGCTGGCCCTGTCCTCGGCGCGCACGCTCGAGGATACGAGCCTGCCGTTCTCGGTCTACAACCTGCAGACGGCCAGCGATGCCCGGCTTTCCGCGGCGCTCGACGGTGCCAACACCGTCGCCGTCGTCGCCCGTCACAAGCGCGACGACTATCTGGGGCTGGGTGTCGGCTCGACACTGGTCTCGGCGGGGGTCGAATACGAGCGCAGCCTCGGGGATGGACTGGCCGGCGTCGCGGCGCTCTCATGGCGGCGCGTCCACGACACCGGGGCGGCCCCGGTGTCGGCGTTGACGGTCCAGGTCGGCCTGACGAAGCGCATCGAGCAGCGCCCTCCGCCGGCCGCCCGCTGACGGTTCAGCGCTGGGGAACGAGCCGCTCCTTGCCGACGCCTTCCTGGCCGGCAATGGTCCAGGTGCCGTCGAGCGAGCCGTCGTCGTTCAGACGGTAGACGACCAGGCCGATGGCGTTGCCGAGCCGATAGGCGGCGGAGAGCACGTTGCCCTGGCGCATGCAGAACCCCTGCGTCGGCGGCGTATTCGCGATGGCCCAGCGGATCGCGCAATTGCCGCCTGCGGTGCCGGAAATCTCGGCTACGCCGCGATAGCCCGTACCGTTGGCATTGTCGCCGATCACCTGATAGCGGCCGGTGAGCTGCTGGGCGCCCGCAGTGGCGACGCCTCCGAGAAGAATCGCGGCGGCGGCCGCGCAGCGAAGCATGGTCATGGAGAACTCCCGTCGGATCGGGGCTCTTTTGGCCCCCGGTTGCGCACATTCTCCAGAGATTGTTATCGCAGATTGTCGCCGGGTCACCTTCGGTCATTTCCGGGCGGAACTGCGTCAAAATCAGGGGGCCGGCTTGCGGCAGAGCCCCGCGCCCGCTATCTCGCGGCCAACCCAGCGACACGCCCTGCCCATTCCGAGGAAGCGCGACCCCATGGCCCGCCAGTTCGCCTATCACATGTCCGGCCTGACCAAGGCCTATCCCAACGGCAAGAAGGTGCTGGAGAACGTCCACCTCTCCTTCTACCCGGACGCCAAGATCGGCGTGCTCGGCGTCAACGGCGCGGGCAAGTCGACCCTGCTGCGCATCATGGCCGGCACCGACAAGGAATATACCGGCGAGGCCTGGGCCGCCGAGGGCGTGCGCGTCGGCTACCTGCCGCAGGAGCCGCAGCTCGATGCCAGTCTGACGGTGCGCGAGAACGTCATGCTCGGCGTCGCCGCCAAGAAGGCGATCCTCGACCGCTACAACGACCTCGCCATGAACTATTCGGACGAGACCGCCGACGAGATGGCGAAGCTCCAGGACGAGATCGAGGCCAAGGGCCTGTGGGATCTCGACAGCCAGGTCGACCAGGCGATGGACGCGCTCATCTGCCCGCCCGACGACTGGGCCGTCGACAAGCTCTCGGGCGGCGAGAAGCGCCGCGTCGCGCTCTGCCGCCTGCTGCTCGACCAGCCTGAAGTCCTGCTGCTGGACGAGCCGACCAACCACCTCGACGCCGAAACGACCGCCTGGCTCGAAGGCCACCTGCGGGCCTATCCCGGCGCGATCCTGATCGTCACCCACGACCGCTACTTCCTCGACAACGTCACGGGCTGGATTCTCGAACTCGACCGCGGCAAGGGCATTCCCTACGAGGGCAACTACTCGTCCTGGCTCCAGCAGAAGCAGAAGCGCCTCATTCAGGAAGGCCGCGAGGAAGAGACGCGCCTGAAGACGCTTGCCCGCGAGGCCGAGTGGATGGGTTCTTCGCCGAAGGCTCGTCAGGCCAAGAACAAGGCGCGCATCCAGCGCTACGACGACCTCGTCAAGAAGGCGGCCGAAGCCGGCCCGACTACCGCGCAGATCATCATTCCGATCGCCGAGCGGCTCGGCAACAACGTCATCGAGTTCAAGGAGCTGTCGAAGGCCTTCGGCGACAAGCTGCTGATCGACGACCTGTCGTTCCGCCTGCCGCCGGGCGGTATCGTCGGCATTATCGGCCCGAACGGCGCCGGCAAGACCACGCTGTTCCGCATGATCGCGGGGCAGGAGACGCCGGATGCCGGCGAGATCGTCATCGCCGACAACGTCAAACTCGGCTATGTCGACCAGTCGCGCGACGCGCTCGCAGACAACAAGACCGTCTACGAGGAAATCTCGGGCGGCAACGAGATCCTTTATCTCGGCAAGCGCGAGATCAACGCCCGCGCCTATTGCGGCGCCTTCAACTTCAAGGGCGGCGACCAGCAGAAGAAGGTCGGCCAGCTTTCGGGCGGCGAGCGCAACCGCGTGCACCTCGCCAAAATCCTGCAGCGCGGCGCCAATGTCCTGCTGCTCGACGAGCCGACCAACGACCTCGACGTCGATACGCTGCGCGCGCTGGAAGAAGCGCTCGAGGACTATGCCGGCTGCGCCGTGATCATCAGCCACGACCGCATGTTCCTCGACCGCATCGCGACCCACATCCTCGCCTTCGAGGGCGACAGCCATGTCGAGTGGTTCGAGGGCAACTTCCAGGACTACGAAGAAGACAAGAAGCGCCGCCTCGGCATCGATTCGACCATTCCGAAGCGCATCCAGTACAAGAAGTTCTCGCGCTAGGGGGGTAGGATGCCAGTCGGCCGGGTCTACGAAGGCTACGTGGACTTTCTCTTTGCGGAGGAATGCTCAGTCAGTCCCGAATTCGCGGCTTGGGTGCTGGGGCGCACATCGCGGTTCAAGGATCGCGCTGCCGTCCTTGAAGACACGCAGATTTCGCTGACTGATAGCGACGGTGAATCAGACGTTGTTCTCGTGTTCGCGGGCGAGGATGGCGGCGGTCGTTTTGCCCTGCTCATCGAGAACAAGGTCGACGCGCAGTTCCAGCCCGACCAACTTGGACGCTATCATAAAAGGGGGCGCACTGGCGTAGTCGATGGGCGTTGGTCCGATTTCGAGGTGGGTTTGCTCGCACCAGAGCGTTATCGATCCGGAAATGTGATTGTGGGTCAGTTCGATTTCCAACTGTCCTACGAGGAAGTCGAGCAGTGGCTTCGCGCTTGTGACGACCGGAGAGCCAATTTCCGTGCCGACGTTCTCGCGCACACCGCCGCCGGTGCGTCGACTTATCATCGGGTTGCTGATCAACTCACAGACGACTTCTGGGGTCGAGTATATGATGTTTGTCGCGGCGAATTCCCTGAGTTGGAACGCAAACCTATACGGGTGACAAAAGGCTCGCCGTGGATATTGTTCAAGCCTGCTGAGTTGCCGAAATGTATTTCGATCAATCTGAAGAATGATCGTGGCTTTATGGACTTGACGTTCAATGGATGGAGCCAGAGCCAATTACACGACCACGTTGCCGCCATGATTGATGCCGACATGGTGGTCGTGAAGACAGGCAAGTCAGCGGCTATCAGGCTCACGTTCCCGCCACTGGACATGCGAGCCGGGAGTTTAGTCGGAACCGATGAAATAAGGGCGGCATTGCTCTGTGCTCGCCGATTGCTGCAGCAGTTTCGACGCGTTGGTTCGTTGATTGCAGTCGGGCACGACCAATCACCCTCTCAAGCCCTCTGACCGAGATTGCGCGCCGACAGCCAGAACACCTCGCCCTCGCTCTCGGCCGAATCGAGCCAGAGGAAGGGCAGGTCGTATTCGGCTTCGAGGATGTCGCGCCCCGTTCCGATCTCGCAGAGGATGCCGCCGCGCGCGGTGAGATGGTCGCCGGCCTCGTCGAGGATGCGGCGGACGATGTCGAACCCGTCCGCACCACCGAGATGGGCCATGACCGGCTCGGCGCGATACTCCGCCGGGAAGGCGTCGACTTCGGCCTTCGCCACATAGGGCGGATTGGTGATGATCAGGTCGTAACGCCGGCCCGCGACCGGGCCGAACAGGTCGCCGGCGAGGAGCGCGACGCGGTCCTGCATGCCGTGGTCGGCGACGTTCAGCTTCGCCACCTCCAGCGCATCGCGGGAGAGGTCCACGGCATCCACGGTGGCGTTCGGATAGGCCATGGCGGCGAGGATCGCGAGGCAGCCGGAGCCTGTGCAGAGGTCGAGGGCGCGGGCGACCGCATAGGGCTCTGGAACCGGGCCGAGGCCGTCCTGCTCCAGCCCGCCGGTCATCATCAGTTCGCCGAGATAGGAGCGCGGCACGATGACCCGCTCGTCCACCCGGAACGGGATGCCCTGGATATAGGCACGGCCGAGCAGATAGGGCGCGGGCTTGCGCGTCGAGACGCGCGCCTCGATCAGGCCGATCACTTTCTCGCGTTCGGGACGCGTCAGGCGCGCCTCCAGCCAGGGCGCGAGGTCGTCGATGGGCAGCGACAGGCCTTCGAGGATCATGAAGGCGGCCTCGTCCAGAGCCGTTGACGTGCCGTGGCCGAAGGTGAGCTTCGCCGCCGAGAAGCGCGAAACGCCGTAGCGCAACAGGTCGCGCACGGTGATCAGGTCGTCGGCGGGGGAGTGTGGCTGGGCCATCAGGTCCGTCTCCTGCTGGGCCGGTCGCCAGCTTGGCCCCTGCTAATCCGCGCCGTGGCGCGCATCAAGCCCGATGGCGCGAAAGCGGCGGAAAAGGGCGGCTCTGCCACGGCCTTGCCCAAGTCGGGACCGATGGTCGCCTTGCGGATCAGCGGGTTCGCGGGCATGGTGACCGAATGGCCGGCTGCATGCGGAGCGGGCGTTTCCGTCCCATGCCGACCCTTCCTCAGCGGACCCTTCCCCTCGGGATGACGAGAGACCGATAGTGACGTTCAACATCGTTTTGCGGGCTTTCGCGCTCGCTGCCGGACTTGTCACGGCGACGGCCGCAATGGCCCAGGGACGCAATGCCACGTTCCAGCCGCTCGGCGCGACGCCGACCTTCCGCGACGCGCTGCGCGCCTCGGTCTACGGCAACGTGCTCGCCGCGCGCCTCGCCGCCACCGTGCGCGACACGGCCACCGCCTCGGTCTACTGGCGGGCGGCGCTCAGGCAGGACCCGCGCAACAACGAGATTCTCGAGCGCGCCTTCGTCACGACGCTCGCCGACGGCAATATCGACGAGGCGGTGCCGCTTGCCGAGCGCCTTATCCAGATCGATCGCGGCCATCGCCTCGCGCGTCTCGCCCTTGCCATGCGGGCGATGAAAGCGCGGCAGTATCAGGCCGCCCGCAACCATCTCAACGCCGCCCCGCGCGCCGGCGCCGACCTTACCTCGGCGCTGCTGGTCGGCTGGTCGCAGCTCGGCTCCGGCGATGCCAATGCCGGCATCGCCGCGATCGACCGGCTGACGGGGGCCGACTGGTACGCCCTGTTCAAGAACTTCCACGCCGGCCTCATCCTCGATGCCGCCGGGCGGCGCACCGACGCCGGCCTGCGTCTGCAGGAGGCCTACAAGCAGGACCCGACCATCCTGCGCATCGTCGACGCCTACGGGCGCTGGGCGTCGCGAGCGAAGTCCGCCGACGAGGCGCGGCAGATTTTCGCCGCCTACGACAAGGTCATTCCGGGTCATCCGATCATCACCGACGCCCAGCGGCGGCTCGGCGGCGACGGCGCTACGCTGCCCATGCTGGTGCGCACGCCCCAGACGGGTGCCGCCGAGGTGCTCTACGGGCTCGGATCGGCCCTGTCGCGGCAGGGCGGCGAGGACCTCGCGCTTATCTATCTCCAGCTCGCGCGCTGGCTCGATCCGCAGCACGACCTCGCGATCCTGTCGCTCGCCGACCTCTATGAGTTCCTGAAGGTTCCGGGCCGGGCGATCACCGTCTTCGACGCCATGCCGGAATCCTCGCCGCTCTACCGCAATGCGCAGATCCAGCGGGCTCTGAACCTCGACCAGATGGAGCGCACCGACGAGGCGCGCAAAGCCTTGCAGGACCTTACCGCGAAGTATCCGAACGACCTCGAGGCGATCCAGGCGCTGGGCAACGTCCTGCGCGGCCGCAAGCAGTTCGCGGAAGCCGCCGAGGCCTATTCGAAGGCGCTGGCGCTGATCCCGAACCCGACCGCGCAGCACTGGATCTACTTCTATTTCCGCGGCATCGCCTACGAGCGCACCAAGCAGTGGTCGAAGGCGGAAGCGGACCTGAAGCGCGCGCTGGAACTGATCCCCGAGAGCAATACGCGCGGCCGGGCGCAGGTGCTCAACTATCTCGGCTATTCCTGGGTCGACCAGGGGCTGAACCTCGAAGAGGGGCTCTCCCATATCCGCAAGGCCGTCGAGCTGACGCCGGAGGACGGCTACATCGTCGACAGCCTCGGCTGGGCCTATTACCGCATGGGCCGCTTCGACGAGGCCGTGGTGGAGTTGGAGCGCGCCATCGAGCTGCGTCCCGAGGACCCGGTCATCAACGACCATCTCGGCGATGCCTACTGGCGCACGGGCCGCGAGCTCGAAGCGCGGTTCCAGTGGAACCATGCCCGCGACCTGAAGCCGGAGCCGGACGATCTGCCGCGCATCCTGCAGAAGATCGCCAGCGGCCTCTCCGACGACCGCGAACCCGCTGCCCGCACGACGACCGGGCAGGCCGCGCCCCAGTCCGCGCCGAACTGATGCCGGCGGGCCATGCGCCCGCCGCCTTCCCCGATGCTGGTCGAACGGGCGCCCGCCAAGGTCAACCTCACGCTCGCCGTGCGCGGGCGGCGCGCGGACGGCTATCACGACCTTGAAAGCCTCGTCGTCTTCGCCGCTGCCGGCGACGAATTGCGGTTCGAGCCGGGCGGCGCGGCCTATGAGCTGACCGTGCGCGGCGCTACCGCCGCCGATGCCGGCCCTTCCGCCGACAATCTCATCCTGAAGACAGCCCGCCTCGCCGTGGAGCGTGTTCCCGGGTTGCCGGGCGGCCGGTTCGTGCTGGTGAAGCGTCTGCCCGTCGCGGCCGGTCTCGGTGGCGGCTCGTCGGATGCCGCCGCTGCTCTCCGGCTGCTGGCGCGGGCCGGCGGGGTGGCAGTGGCCGATGAACGGCTTACCGAGGTGGCCCGGCTGGCCGGCGCCGACGTGCCAGTCTGCCTCGAAGCCCTGCCTCGCCTGATGCGCGGCGTCGGGCATGATCTCGGCCGACCTCTGGTCTTGCCGCGGCTCCCGGCGCTGCTGATCAATCCGCGCGTTGCGGTGCCGACACCCGAGGTGTTCCGCCGGATGGGCATGGCGGCGGGAGTCGTGAATGCTGGCGATCCCGCCGGGGTCGTCGAGCGGGTGGAAGCCTTCAGCCGCCCTGACCTGATCGCGCTGCTGGCATCCTCGCGCAACGATCTGGAGCCACCGGCCCTCGCTATTGCTCCGGTCATCGGGAAGGCGCTGGTGGCCTTGCGCGCTCATTCCAGCTGCCGGCTCGCGCGCATGTCCGGCTCCGGCGCGACGGTGTTCGGCCTGTTCGACACCTGCCGTGCAGCGGCAGCGGCCGGCAAGGCTATCGCCGCTGATCGTCCCGGCTGGTGGATCAAGCCGACCATGCTGGGGTGAGTGTCAGGCGCCGCGGAAGCGCCGCCAGCCGGCCGCCCGCAGGTGGCAGGCCGGGCAGGTGCCGCAGCCATAGCCCCAGTCGTGTTTCGTGATGCGGTCGCCGAGATAGCAGGAATGGCTCTCGTCGCGGATCAGCGCGACCAGCGCCTCGCCGCCCAGCCTTTCGGTCAGGGCCCAGGTTTCGGCCTTGTCGATGAACATGAGCGGCGTGTGCAGCACGAAGCGCGTGTCCATGCCAAGGTTCAGCGCCACCTGCAGCGCCTTGATCGTGTCGTCGCGGCAGTCGGGATAGCCGGAATAATCAGTCTCGCACATGCCGGCGACGATGTGCTTGAGGCCGCGCCGGTAGGCCAGCGCCGCCGCGAATGTCAGGAAGACGATGTTGCGGCCCGGCACGAAGGTATTCGGCAGGCCGGCATCGGTCATCTCGATCGCGACGTCGCGGGTGAGCGAGGTGTTCGAGATTTCGCCGAGTGCCGCCAGCCCGACCGTATGATCCTCGCCGAGCCTCGCGCGCCATTCCGGGTTCAGGTTCGCAAGCCCCTCCCGCACCGCCGCCCGGCAATCCAGCTCCACGCGATGACGCTGGCCGTAGTCGAAGCCGAGCGTCTCGACATGGCCGAAGCGGTCGAGCGCCCAGGCAAGGCAGGTGGACGAGTCCTGACCGCCGGAGAACAGGACGAGTGCGCCATGTTCGTTCACAGCGAGATTCCTTGGTCCTTGCCGGAGCCGATCTTTGCCGTCCGATGAGCTGCAACACCTCTCCCCGGCGGGGAGAGGTCGGCGCGCCAGCGCCGGGAGAGGGGGCAGAAGACCTTCCCGTGAGCACCCTCCCCCTCTCTCGATCCTCGCCATGCTCGGATCGACCTCTCCCCGCCGGGGAGAGGTAAGGCGGCGGTTCGGTCGCGGGAAGCTCCGCCCCCCGCAAGTGCGGTCGGAGATCGCATCAATGCGCGCGGGCGATGCAGAACTCGACCGCCTGTTTCAGCGCAGCCTTGAGCGCGCTGTCCGGAAACAGCGCCAGCGCGTCGTTGGCCATGTCGCCGTAGTGGCTGGCGCGCTCGATCGTGTCGGCAAGCGCGCCGTGCTTGGTCATGAGGCCGATCGCGGCGTCGAGGTCGCCCTCACCAATCTCACCCTCAACGAGCGTCCTCTTCCAGAAGGCGCGCTCGGCCTCCGAGCCGCGGCGGAAGGCCAGCACGACGGGCAGGGTGATCTTGCCCTCGCGGAAGTCGTCGCCGGTGTTCTTGCCGAGCTTCTGGGCCTTGCCGCCATAGTCCAGGGCGTCGTCGACGAGCTGGAAGGCGATGCCGAGATTCATGCCATAGGCGCGGGCGGCGGCCTGTTCGGCCTTCGGCCGCTCGGCGATGACCGGGCCGACCTCGCAGGCGGCGGCGAACAGCTCCGCCGTCTTGCCGCGGATAACCGCGAGATATTCGTCCTCGGTCGTCGCGGTGTTCTTGGCGGCGGCGAGCTGCATGACCTCGCCCTCGGCGATGACGGCGGCAGCGGTCGAGAGGATGTCGAGCGCGCGCAGCGAGCCGACCTCGACCATCATCTTGAAGGCCTGCCCGAGCAGGAAGTCGCCGACCAGCACCGAAGCCTCGTTGCCCCAGACCATTCGGGCGGCCGGCTTGCCGCGGCGCATGTCGCTCTCGTCCACGACATCGTCGTGCAGCAGCGTCGCGGTGTGCATGAACTCGACGGCCGCAGCGAGCTTGACGTGTCCCTCGCCGCGATAGCCGGCAAGGGCCGCCGTCGCCAGCGTCAGCATGGGCCTCAGCCGCTTGCCACCCGAGGAGATCAGGTGGTTCGCCACTTCCGGGATCATGGTGACTTCGGAACCCGTGCGCGACAGGATCATCGCGTTGACGCGCTCCATATCCGCGCGGGTCGCCCCGACCAGCGCCTCGATGGAGGCCTTTTCCTTTTCGAACGGGACGACGACTGCCACGCCATGCTCCAGACTGTATGCGCCCGCATTGGACGGATTTTACCGGGACAATAGGGAGGCGGCGCACCCTTCTCAAGTCGCGCGGCATCACGAAAGATGGCGTGGCGCGCATCAGGGAGCAGAGGCACCGTGGAAGAAATCATCCGTACGCCCGATCCGGTGCTGGTCGGGGCGGTCGAGGCGCTGCTCGGGGCTGAGGGGATCGCCGTTCTGGTGGCTGACCGGCACATTTCGGCCATCGAGGCGCGGATCGTCGCCTTTCCGCTGCGCGTGCTGGTGCCGGCGGACCAGGCGGACCGCGCCCGCCGGCTGATCCGCGAGGCCGGCTGGGGCGATGAACTGAGGCCGCCCGCCTGACCCGGTGCCGCAAAGTGCCGGATGGGCTTGGCCGGCGATCCGTGCGATGGCTTGGCGCATGAGCGTCGCCGCGCAGGACCAGGAGACGACCACCGACACCGTTCTCGGCGGGCGGGTGCAACTCGTCCAGCCGCGCCGCGGCCATCGTGCCGGCCACGACGCCGTGCTGCTGGCCGCTGCCGTTCCGGCTCTCCCCGGCGAGCGGGTGCTCGATCTCGGCGCGGGGGTGGGCACTGCGGCCTTCTGCCTCGCCGCGCGGGTGGCGGTCGGTTACCTGACGCTGGTCGAGATAGACCCGGCGCTGGCACGGCTCGCCGAGCAGAACGCCGCCGCCAACGGCTATGGCAACCGCACCCGCGTCCTCGTCATGGACGCGCTCGCGCGCGGTGCGCCGCGCGAGAAGGCGGGGCTGCTGGTCGGCGAGATCGACCGTGTCATGACCAATCCGCCCTTCCACGACACGCCGCGCCACCGCGCCTCGCCCTCGGCGGGCAAGCGGCTGGCGCATGCGGCGGGCGACGACCTGCTCGTTGGCTTCCTGCGCACGTCGGTTTCGGTGCTGCGCCCCGGCGGCACGGTGACGTTGATCCACCGGGCCGACCAGCCGGAGGCGCTGCTCGGGACCTTGCGCGGCCGGTTCGGCGGCGTGACGCTCAGACCCGTTCATCCGAAGCCCGGCGCGCCGGCGGTCAGGCTCATCGTGACGGGCATCAAGGGGTCTCGTGCGCCTGTCTCGATCCTGCCGGGCCTCGTGCTGCAGGATGGCGATGGACAGCCGACGCCGGAGGCCGAGGCTATCCTGCGGGAAGGCAGGGGTTTCTGAGGGGGCTGCTTTCGTCATTGGTGGGCATGGCCTCGTCCACCCTACTCTGGAGGGAGAGGGCAGAGGCAGAGCCTGCGCCAACCCTCTCCCCTCGTGGGAGAGGGTGCCTGCGCAGCAGGCGGGTGAGGGGGAGTAGCGCTGCCCCCTCATCCGCCCCTCCGGGGCACCTTCTCCCGCGAGGGGAGAAGGATCGCGGTGTGGCGGGCGGTACCCGGTAGAGATTGTAGCGCTGCGGATGGCACGGCCTCACCCTCCCCTGGACGGGGAGGGTCGGCGGCCGCAGGCCGACGGGGTGGGGTGTCTGCTCCTGGCGCGGATGAGAATTCACCCCACCCCGATCTCGCTTTGCTCGATCGACCCTCCCTCTCCAGAGGAGGGTGAAGGCGGTGCCAGGCGTCAGCCGGGGGGGGGGGGTGAAGAGGCGCGCTATCCCTCGATCTTCGAGAAATCCGCCACGGTCGCCGTCGCCGCGCGCAGTTCGGCCAGCATTTTCAGCCGGTTCTCGCGCAAAGCCGGGTCGTCGGCATTGACCGTCACCTTGTCGAAGAAGGCATCGACGGCGGGCCTGAGTTCCGCCAGCGCCTTCATCGCGCCGGCATAGTCCTCTTGGCGGACATGGTCGCGGGCATGGGCCGTGGCGGACTGGAGCAGGTTGTAGAGCGCGCGCTCCTCGGGCAGGCCCTTGTCGTGGACGAGGTGGGCGTCGGGCGGGCCGTCAAAGGCGCGGCCGTCCTTCTTCTCCTCGATGCGCAGGATGTTCATGGCGCGCTTGGTGCCGGCGAGCAGGTTCTTGCCGTCGTCGGTGGTCAGGAAGGCGGCCAGCGCCTCGACGCGCCGGACGACGAGCAGGAGGTTGCAACTCTCCGGGTTGATTACGGCGTCAATGATGTCGTGGCGCACGCCTTCATCGCGGAGATGGACCTTGAGCCGGTCGTGCAGAAACGCGCGCAGGCTGTCGCTGATCGATGGGTCATGTTTGTCGATCAGCGGCAACCACACAGGCGCGTTGGCCGTCGCATCGGCAACCAGAGCTCGCGTCGCTTCGCTGAACAAGCCGCTCTTCACCGCTTCAGACAAAATCGCGTCAAGCCGCTCCGGAGTCGCGGGCCGCGGGCCGATCTGGTGGCGCAGCACCTGCACGTCGCTGAGCGGATCGATGGAGAAGTTCAGCCCGTTCTCCAGCACGATCCGGATGACCCCCAGCGCCGCGCGCCTTAGCGCAAACGGATCCTTGCTCCCGGTCGGTTTTTCGTCGATCGCCCAGAAGCCCGTCAGCGTATCCAGCTTGTCGGCCAGCGCCACCGCCACGGCCACCTTATTCGTCGGCACGCGGTCGGACGGCCCCTGCGGCTTGTAGTGGTCCTCGATGGCCCCCGCGACGCTCGCGTCCTCGCCCTGCAGCAGCGCATATTTCCGGCCCATAAGGCCCTGCACCTCCGGGAATTCGCCGACGACCTCGGTCATCAGGTCGGCCTTGGCGAGCTCGGCCGCGCGCTCGGCCAGCGCGGGATCGGCCCCCACCAGCGGCGCGATATGCTTTGCCAGCGCCTTGATGCGCTCGACGCGCTCGCCTTGCGTTCCGAGCTTCTCGTGGAACACGACGTTCAGCGCGCGCAGCTTGGCCATGCGCTGGTCCAGCGGCTTGTCCGACACCTTCTCGTAGCCGGGCAGGGGCTTCTGGTCGGTCTCAAAGAAATAGAGCGCGTCCGAGAGCCGGGCGCGAATGACGCGCTCGTTGCCGGCGACGATGGTGGCGCCGCCATCGGCAGCCTCCAGATTGGCCGTCAGCACGAAGCGGTTGGCGAGCCGGCCGGTCTTCGGATCGCGCACCACGAAGCACTTCTGGTTGGCGCGGATCGTGGCGCGGATCACCTCGTCGGGGATGGCGAGGAAGGCCTCCTCGAACGTGCCCATGAGCACGACCGGCCATTCGACGAGGCCGGCGACCTCGTTGAGCAGCCCCTCGTCCTCGACCAGCTCGAACCCTTGCGCGAAGCAGAGGTTCTTGGCGTCGTCGAGGATGCGGCGCTTGCGCTCTTCCGGATCGGCGACGACCTTCGCCCTGTCGAGGCTGCCGAGATAATCGTCCATGCGCCGCACGCGGATGTCGCCGGGCGCCATGAAGCGGTGGCCGCGCGTCACGTCGCCCGAGGCGATGCCGTCGATGGCGAAGGGGATGACCGCCGGCTCCTCGGTCTCCGGGCCGAAGGTGCAGACGATGGATTGCAGCGGCCGCACCCAGCGCAGCGACGCGGTCGAGAGCGAGGCCTCGCCCCAGCGCATCGATTTCGGCCACGGGAACGAACGGACGATCTCCGGCACGATTTCGGCGATGACATCGGGTGTCGGGCGGCCCGGCTTGTTGATGACTGCGATGTAGCTGTCGCCCTTCTTCGGGTCGGGCTGGATCGTCGCCTCATCGATGGAGGCGAGCCCCGCGGCCTTGAGGAAGCCCTGGATTGCGGCGTCCGGTGCGCCGACGCGCGGGCCCTTGCGCTCTTCCTTCACATCGGGCGAGGCGACGGGCAGGCCATGGACCGACAGCGCGATGCGGCGCGGGGTGACGACGGCGCGGGCGCCTTCGTAGAGGCAGCCCCTGGCCACCAGCGCGTCGGTGACGGCCTTCTTCAGATGCGCCGCGGCGTCCGCCTGCATGCGGGCCGGGATTTCTTCCGAGAGCAGTTCGAGAAGGAGATCGGGCATGGCTGTCTTCCGGCCGCGCCTGCTGCGGGCCTCGTCACCCTCCCCTGGAGGGGGAGGGTCGGGCCGCCTTGCGGCCCGGGGTGGGGTGAGGCGGCCTCGCCCGGCGATGGATCAGGCGCGCCTCCGGCTCGCCCCCCAGAAACACGGCTTGGTGGATCGTGTCCAGCACTGAGGCGAGTTCGCCGATCACCTGATGGTTCCAGAACCGCAGGGCAAGCAACCCTTGCTGCTCAAGGAAGCGGGTGCGGTGCGCATCGTGCTGACGCTGTGCATCCTCATGATGGTGGCCGCCGTCGATCTGACCACCAGCCGGGCGGCGAGGCAGGCGAAATCCGCAATGTAGGGGCCGATGGCCACCTGCCGCGGAAATGCGTGCCTTCGAGCGGAATGCAGTGCAGTTCGCGCCAAAGCCGGCGTCCGGCCGGGGTCATGGACGCGCGGAGGTGGCGTGCGCGATCCATGCGGAATTGCCTGAGGCTACCGGTCATTGTGCAGATCACCTCACCCCGGACGGCTCGCGCCGTCCGACCCTTCCCCTCCAGGGGAGGGTGAAGGGTGCGGTTCCGGCGCCTGCTAAGTCCAGTGCGGGGGAGAACGGAGGGAGTGCCTTTTTACCCTCCCCTGGAGGGGGAGGGTCGATCGAGCGTAGCGAGAGCGGTGTGGGGCGGGAGTGCCTCCGCACTCCCCCCGCCGCCTCATTCCGTCTCCTGCAGCCGATACTGCCAGCTCCGTTCGCCCGGTGGCTCGATATTGTCGATCAGCCAGCGGCCGTTTTCCCGATGAAGGGCGTAGATCACCTCGCGCTCCTCGTAATTGCGGAACTTCACGCGGACCCGGGCGACGCGGTTGTCCACCTTGGCCACGAGTTCGAAGCGCAGTGTGTTCTTCCAGCCGTCCTCTTCCTCCTGGCACATGCAGAGATAGTCGGCGTCGAGGCCGGGCAGGGGACTGTCCATCTCGCGGGAGCGGCGGCGCTGGCGCGCGAACAGGCGGTTGAACTCGCGGGTGAGGAAGGTCCGCTCGTTGCGCTCGTTCACCGTGGCGAAGAAGGCGCGCACGGTTTCGACGGGGTCGTCGGCCGATTGCGCGAGGGCAAGGCGGGGCGCGAAGGCGCCGGCGGCGATTGCCAATACGAGGGCGCGGCGGGAGAGAGGCGGGCAGGCGTGCGAATGCGATGTCATGCGATGTCCGGTCCGTTGTTGGCGGGCCGGTCGCTTGTCGAAGCCTTCGGTTTCAGCTTGTCGCCGTCGCCCGGCGTGGGCACGACACAATGCGTCGGGAGCGCTTACGCCCCGCCCGCTTCGGTCTCGAGCCAGGCCGCGCCGCAGGCCTTGGCGAGCTCGCGCACGCGCAGGATGTAGCTCTGCCGCTCGGTGACGGAGATGACGCCGCGCGCGTCGAGCAGGTTGAAGGCGTGGCTCGCCTTGATGCACTGGTCATAGGCGGGCAGGGCGGACAGGTGCCGCCCGTCCGAGCCCTCCGCCGGCGCGCCGGCGGCGAGGTATTTCCGACAGGCGGCCTCGGCCATGCGGAACTGCTCGAACAGCATGTCGGTGTCAGCGAACTCGAAATTGTGGCGCGAATATTCCTGCTCGGCCTGCAGGAAAACGTCGCCGTAGGTGACCTTCTCGGCCCCCTCGCGGCCGTTGAAGTTCAGGTCATAGACCCGCTCCACGCCCTGCACATACATGGCGAGGCGCTCGAGGCCGTAGGTCAGTTCGCCCGCGACCGGCGCACACTCGAAGCCCGCCACCTGCTGAAAGTAAGTGAACTGCGAGACTTCCATGCCGTCGCACCAGCATTCCCACCCCAAGCCCCAGGCGCCGAGCGTCGGGCTCTCCCAGTCGTCCTCGACGAAGCGGATGTCGTGCAGCCTGTGGTCGAGGCCGATGGCCTCCAGCGAGCCGAGATAGAGCTCCTGCAGGTTCGGCGGGTTCGGCTTCAGGATCACCTGATACTGGTAATAGTGCTGCAGCCGATTGGGGTTCTCGCCGTAGCGGCCGTCCTTCGGGCGGCGCGAGGGCTGCACATAGGCGGCGTTCCACGGCTTGGGTCCGAGGGCCCGCAGCGTCGTCGCGGGGTGGAAGGTGCCGGCGCCCACTTCCATGTCGTAGGGCTGCAGGATCACGCAGCCCTTGTCCGCCCAATAGGAATGGAGCGTCAGGATCAGGCCCTGGAACGAGCGTTCGGGCCGCATATGGGCGGGAAGGTCGGTAACGGACATGGGTCAGGCGGCCTGCAGCAAGGTGCGCGCCGACCCTTAAAGTCAGGGTGCGAGGGGGTCAACCGCCCTCAGTAGGGGCGATACTCGCCGGTGACCGGATCGCGGCGCAGGCGGCGGATCGGCTGTTCGGCGCGAACCGGCCGCGCCTGCAGCGTCAGGCTGCGGCGGACCAGAAGGAAGGTTGCGATCACAATGGCCGCCACGGCGGCCCCCATCAGAACTGGCGGCATGAATCTCTCCTGCCCCGCATAGTGCATTGCGGGATATCGCCGTGCAAATCCGGCGAAAACGCGGCGAATCGTTCTGACATCTAGGTTATCCGCAGGCGGGCTGGCCGAGGCGGACGCCGTCGAACATGCCCTTCACCTCGGGCGAGGTGTCGATGCCGAAGTCGAAGGGGGCGAGCGCGCCCTTTTCGGCGAGTTCGTGGACCGTGCGGCGGACGGTGCTCGCCTCGGTGCGCGACCAGAACGCAGTATTGGCGGCCGCCCGGCTGTCGATGGCTGAGCGCAATGGCATGAACGAGGCGACGAACAGATTGATGTTGGCGGCGGCAACGTAGCGCAGGTGCTTGTCGCACGGCGTGAACGCGAGGGCGCGCAGGTCTGTGGCAAGCCTGGTGCCATGGTCCAGAACTGAGCGGGTGGTGCGCTGCTGGCCGATGGGCGGGACGATCAGGCGCTGCCCGTCGACCTCCACGAAGGACTTTTCGGTCCGAATGACGACAGGCCCGACGGGGACATAGCTCTGCGCCAGTTCGTGCGTGCCGGTCAGCGACATGCCGGTTATGCCGCCGCCCTCGGTCTCGCGAACGCCGGGCACCGCCGCCATGACGCGCGGGCCCGAGGCCGGCGGCGCGCTGGCCTGGGGCGGCGCCTGCGTCGAGCGCAAGAGGCCGAACAGGCCCCCGCCTATGCCGCCCTGCGCGATGAAGGAGTAGGCGGCGAAGCCGATCGCGGCCGCTCCGACCACGAGCCAGATGGTGGACAGACCTTCCTCGCCCTTAGGCTCCGCCGCAGCCGGCTGGCCCCGGTTCTTGCGGAAGTTCATCGCGACATTGTCGGCCATGGCCCCTCGCGGCATTACGCAACAGCCGGAGATGATGCAGGCGAAGTCATGAGAGCCGGTTTAACGGATCGGGGGCATTTGACGAAAAAGCGCCCCGGTCCAGGAACCGGGGCGCAATGCTGTCTTGATGCGGCGTATGAGCGACGGCCTCAGGCCAGCGTCCAGTCCAGCGTGATCTCGGCGTTGAGCAGTTTGGAAATCGGGCAGCCTTCCTTGGCCGCCTTGGCGATCTCGCCGAACTTTTCCTTGTCGACGCCGGGGACCTTGGCCGCCAGCGTCAGCGCCGACTTGGTCACCTTGAAGCCCGAGGCGTCCTTGTCGACCGTCACGACCGCTTCGGTCTTCAGCTCGGTGGGGGTGAGGTTCTCGCGCTGGAGCCCAAAGGCCAGCGCCATGGTGAAGCAGCCGGCATGCGCCGCAGCGATCAGTTCTTCCGGGTTGGTGCCCTTCTCGTTCTCGAAGCGGGTGGTGAAGGAATAGGGCGTCGCGTCCAGCACGCCCGACTGGGTGGTGATGCTGCCCTTGCCGTCGCGGCCCGTGCCAGTCCAGACGGCGCTTGCGGTGCGGTTCATGTCATTCTCCTTCGACGGGGATAAAAATGAGCCCCCAGCATATGGGGCACCGGGGCCGATCCGGCGATGGTCGCCCGCGCAAGCTTGCGCGGATTGTCTCAAACGACCGTGACGGCAGGACTGTTCCGGTCCGCGATCGCGACCGACACCCTCCCGCCGCAGAAGCGGGCAATCAGGTCGCTTGCATCGGCCACGGCCGCGTCAAGGTCGCCCCAGCCGTTGGTCTGGATGGTCAGCAGCGCGCGTGATGTCGCCGGGGTGATGATGGAGCGGGCGTCCTGCCGCCAGTTCCAGCGCCGGCAAAGCACGTGCGAGGCACCGGCATAGACGACCTCGCCGTCCTTCGGCGGATCGTTGGGATCCATGCCCGCCTCCGCCGCCATGTCGATGAAACTGTCGCCGGGGCGCGAGAACCGGAAGGCGAAGGGGCCGGCTGTCTTGTCGAGATCGTCGGCGCCGACGCAGGCGACCGCCGTGAGGGAGACGGCATTGTAAGCATCGACGAAGGGATTGATCGCAGGCAGGGGCCGTTCCGCGAGCGCGTTCTTCATCAGCCGCTCCACCGAGCAGCGGTAGCTGGTCTTCTTGATGCCGAAGCCCTTGTAGGCGGCCCGCCAGGCCGCGATGCCCGGGATACCGGCGAGGTCCGTGCCGCCATGGCAGGCGCGCGCCGCGGTTTCGCGCTCGGCGATCAGTGCGTCGAGTTCCGGCGGTCGCGTGGCCGGGATGGCCAGGTCCTCGCAGACGAGAACGGCGACGCGGAAATCAGGAAAGCGGTCGGTCAGTTCGGCGATGGTGAGGCTTACGGGCATGGCGATCCCTTCGTCGGCGTGCCGATGTGTATCACGGGGCACCGGGGCAGCCACCCGGGCCAATGTCCTCCGCGCCGCTGTCATGCGCGCAACGGGCGGGCTAGTGTCACCGACACGGATTCGCCGCAAGCGGCCTTCTACGATGCCCGGCAATTCCCAAGGGATGACCGCCATGACGCTTCGTTCCGCCGTCTCTGCCGCAATACTGGCTGCAGCCACGCTGGTCGCGCTGCCAGGACTTGCCTCGGCCCAGTCGCGCGATGCCGGCAGCGGCCATCGCATCGAGGATTTCACGGGACAGTGGGCGGCACGGCCGGGCGGCCAGGCCGGCGTGGAGATCCGCAACCGACGGGCGATTCTGGTTGCCCGCGAGCTGTTCCGGCCGCCCTCAAGGGCAGGGCAGGTGCGTTGCGGAACTGAGGGCCGCGGCCGCTGGACCGGCCGCACGTCGCACCTGAACTTCCGTGGCATCTGCGATAACGGCCAGCCGATGCCCTATACGCGCTGCGCGGTGACGGCCGAGACGCCGGATCGCCTTTCCTCGCGCTGCCAGAACGGCCACCGCATGGTGCTGCACCGGGTCTCGCGATAGGGCCGGCCTAGCCAGAAATCGGGTGGAGGGATCGGGTGGCCGGCGGGCCGCCCGATCCTGCATGTCGCGCTCCTCGGCGGATGGTCGCCGCATGACAGGAGCAGGACATGGCAAGGCTCAAGGGCAAGGTTGCTGTTATCACCGGCGCGAGTTCCGGCATCGGCCGGGCGGCGGTGCTTCGCTTCGCGGCGGAAGGGGCTGCGATCGTCGCGGTTGCGCGCGGGCAGGAGGGTCTCGACCGGCTGGCCGGCGAGGTCACGGCCGCCGGCGGCGAGATCGCGGTGCTGGCAGGCAGCATCGCCGACGAGGCCGTGGCGGAAAGGGCCGTCGCCATCGCGCGCGAGCGCTTCGGCGGCCTCGACATCGCCTTCAACAATGCCGGCGCGCTCGGCGAGATGGGGCCAGCCGCGACCATTTCGCGCGACGGCTGGCAGGACGCCATCGACGTCAATCTGACTGGCTCGTTCCTCTGCGCGAAACATCAGGTGCCAGCCATGGTCGAGCGCGGCGGCGGCTCGATCCTGTTCACCTCGTCCTTCGTCGGCCACACGGTCGGCTTCCCCGGCATGGCCGCCTATGCCGCGAGCAAGGCGGGGCTGATCGGCCTGATGCAGGTGCTGGCCGCCGAATATGGCCCGCAGAGGGTACGCGCCAACGTCCTGATCGTCGGCGGCACCGATACGCCGATGGGCCGCCAGGTGATCAATACGCCGGAAATGCGTTCCTTCGTCGAAGGCCTCTATCCGCTGAAGCGGCTGGCAGAACCGGCCGAGATCGCCGAGGCCGCGCTGTTTCTCGCCTCCGACGCCTCCAGCTTCGTCACCGGCGCGGCGCTGCCGGTCGAAGGCGGTGTCTCGATCACCCGGACCTGACGGGACTGGGTATCGCTTGTTCACCCGATTCCGAGGATCGCGAAAAGCAGAAGGGGCGCCGGTGGCGCCCCCTCTCTGATCCCGGATCACATGCCCGGATAGTTCGGCCCGCCGCCGCCTTCCGGCGTCACCCAGTTGATGTTCTGGGCGGGGTCCTTGATGTCGCAGGTCTTGCAGTGCACGCAATTCTGCGCGTTGATCACGAACTTCGGATCGGTCTTCGCTTCCGGGTCGGCATAGACCACCTCGTAGACGCCCGCCGGGCAGTAGAGCCGGGCCGGCTCGCCGTAAACAGGCAGGTTCTCGCGGATCGGGACCGAGGGGTCCTTCAGCGTGAGGTGGATCGGCTGATCCTCCTCGTGGTTGGTGTTCGAGATGAACACGCTCGACAGCTTGTCGAAGGAGATGACCCCGTCCGGCTTCGGATAGACGATCGGCTTCACCTGATCGATCGGTTTCAGCGTCTGGAAATCGGCCTTGCCGTGCTTCAGCGTGCCGAAGGGCGAGAAGCGGAACAGCGAATTGATCCACATGTCGATGCCGCCGAGGACGACGCCGCCGATCGTGCCGAACTTCGACCAGAGCGGCTTGACGTTGCGCACGGTCCAGAGGTCCTTGCCGATGGCGCTGGTGCGCCACGCGTCCTCGTAGGATCCCAGTTCGTCATGTTCGCGCCCGGCCGCGATGGCCTCGCTGAGATGTTCGGCGGCGAGCATCCCCGACAGGATCGCGTTGTGCGAGCCCTTGATGCGCGGCACGTTGACGAGGCCGGCCGCGCAGCCGACCAGCGCGCCGCCGGGGAAGGCCAGTTTCGGCACGGATTGCCAGCCGCCCTCGGTGATGGCGCGGGCGCCGTAGGACAGGCGTTTGCCGCCCTCCAGCACGGGCTTGACCATCGGGTGGTGCTTGAAGCGCTGGAACTCGTCGAAGGGCGAGAGGGTCGGGTTCTGGTAGTTCAGATGCACCACGAAGCCGACGTAAACGAGGTTGTCCTCGGCGTGGTAGAGGAATGAGCCGCCGCCGGTCTTCATGTCGAGCGGCCAGCCGAAGGAGTGCTGGACGAGGCCGGGCTTGTGGTTCTCCGGTTTCACCTGCCAGACTTCCTTGAGCCCGATGCCGTATTTGCCGGGCTCGCGGTCCTCGTCGAGCCTGAAGCGCTTGATGAGCTGCTTGGTCAGGTGGCCGCGCGCGCCTTCGGCGAAGACCGTGTACTTGCCGCGCAGCTCCATCCCGCGGGTGAAGCGGTCGGTGATCTCGCCGTCGCGGGCAATGCCCATGTCGCCGGTGGCGATGCCCCGCACCGCGCCCTTGTCGTCGAACAGAACCTCGGCGGCCGCAAATCCCGGATAGATTTCGACGCCCAGCGCCTCGGCCTGCGCCGCCAGCCACTTCGTCACGTTCGACAGCGAGCCGATGAAGTTGCCGTGGTTGTTCATCAGGCCGGGCATGCCGAAATTCGGCAGGCGCAGCGCCCCCGAATGGCCGAGGAAATAGAAGCGGTCGTCGGTCACTTCCTGCTTCAGCGGCCGGTCGGGATCGCTGCGCCATTCGGGCAGCAGCTTGTCGAGGCCGACCGGATCGATGACCGCGCCGGAGAGGATGTGCGCGCCGATCTCCGAGCCCTTTTCCACGACGACGACAGTCAGGTCGGCATTCAGCTGCTTCAGCCGGATCGCCGTCGCAAGACCAGCCGGTCCGCCGCCCACGACCACCACGTCGTAGTCCATGCCTTCGCGCTCGGGCAGGTCGGCAGGTTCGGCCATCGCGAATTCCCTTTGTGATTTCAAGCGCCGGGCGGACGCCATACTCCGAAGTTTGTTGGTTTTCTAAAGCACGCTCCGGTCGGGATGACAACGCGCCGAGCGGGAGAGGGTTCGCGGTCGCGGCGGGATGCCGCCGCAGACGACAGTAACCTTTTGGTAACACCCGTTAACGATATCTTAACGAGGCACTTGAGCGGACAAGATTAACAGGAGATTAATGGACCCGGGTCGCAGGGCAGTCATCGTTGGTTCAGGGGTTTTCACCCATGCGTCGCTTTGCGTCCTGGTTTTTTGTGTGCGCTGTTGCCGTCGTTTCGGGCGGCCTTGTTGTCGAGGCTTCCGCCCAGCAGGCGGTGCGTCGGCCGGTTTCGCTACCTGCCGGTGCCATCTCCACCCCGCCGATCGGCTGGGTGCAGTTCTGCTCGGAAAACCCGGCCGACTGCGCGCAGCGCTCCCCGGCGGCACGCAACCTGACGCTGACCTCCGCCGCCTTCTCGCAGCTGGCCCGCGTCAATCTGGCGGTGAACCGCGAGATCGAGCAGGTCTCCGACCATGAGCATTTCGGGGTCGAGGAATACTGGACCTACCCGGTGGACGGGAAGGGCGACTGCGAGGACCTGGTGCTGGAAAAGAAGCGCCGCCTCATCGCTCTCGGCGTGCCGCGCGAGGCGCTGCTGATTACGGTGGTGCGCGATCTCGCCGGTGACGGCCACGCCATTCTCACCGTCGTCACGGACCGCGGCGACTACGTTCTCGACAACTTCACCAACGAGGTGAAGCTCTGGCACGAAACCGGCTACCGCTTCATCAAGCGGCAGGCGCAGACCGATCCCAACCAGTGGGTTTCGCTGAACGGCGGCGGCGCCGGTCCGGCCCTCGTCGCCAATCCCGCGCAGCAGCCCATCCGCCGCTGATCTGATCGAGACGTCTCCCTGTTGTCGCAGGCAGGTGAGGCCGAAGGCCGGAGCGGGTCGCAGCGCTCCGGCCTTTCGCTTGCCGGTCTTTCACTTTCCGGCGGTCCGTGGCTTAAGCTGCCGGCATGACCGCACTTCTCGACAGGGACGCTCTGGAGGCCTTGCTCGCCTTCTACCGGGATTCCGGCGTCGATGCCGCCATCGGCGAGGAGGCGACCGACTGGCTCGCGAAGGGCGAAGCTGAGATTCAGGCTGTCGAGGAAACGCGTCCGATCCGCGAGACGAGCGGTGCGCGGCCCGCGTCACCCGCCCTGCAGCGGCCGCAACCCGTGAGCGCCGCCGGCGCGCCGCCTGCACCCGAATCCGCTGTGGTTTCCGCCCGCGAGGCGGCCCGGACCGCCGGCGACCTCGACCAGTTGCGGGCGGTTCTCGAAGGATTCGACGGCTGCGCGCTGAAGGCGACCGCTTCCCGCACGGTGTTCGAGGACGGTGCGCGCGACGCCCGCATCATGTTCGTCGGCGAGGCGCCCGGCCGCGACGAGGACATAGAGGGCAAGCCTTTCGTCGGCCGTTCGGGCCAGTTGCTGGACCGGATGCTGGCCTCGATCGGCCTCGACCGGCGGACGAACGCCTATATCGCCAACATCATCCCGTGGCGGCCGCCGGGCAACCGGACGCCGACGCCCCAGGAAATCGCGATCTGCGAGCCGTTCATCCGCCGCCAGATCGAACTGAAGGCGCCGGACCTGCTGGTCTGCGTCGGCGCGCCCTCCACGGAGACCCTGCTCGGGCTGAAGGGCATCATGAAGTCGCGCGGGCGGCTGATGCCGTTTCACGCCGGCGGGCGCGAGATCAGGGCCATCGCGACGCTGCACCCGGCCTATCTGTTGCGCAGCCCCATCGCCAAGCGGCTCACCTGGCGCGACATGCTGACGATCAGGCAGGTGCTGGGGATGTAGCGTGGGCGGCGGTCGCGGCCGGGGGCCGGCGAGCCGCGCCGGCGAATGGTCGAAGCGCGCCGCGCCGAGCATGACACCTCTCCCCGGCGGGGAGAGGTCGGTTGCGCGAGCAACCGGGAGAGGGGGCCAAGCCCTCTCCGGCATTCACTCTCCCCCTCTCCCCGCCGGGGAGAGGTGAGGAGGCGCGGCCGTCAAACCTCAGGCCGCGTCCTCACCGCACCTTCAGGCTGCCAAAGGTCATCCGGTGGTGGATGCAGGGGCCGTGAGCCGCGATGGCTTCGCGATGCGCTTTCGTCCCGTAACCCTTGTGGATCGCGAAGCCATAGGCGGGGTGAGCGGCGTGGACGTGGCGCATCAGCCGGTCGCGGTGGACCTTGGCGAGGATCGAGGCGGCCGCGATGGAGAACACGAGCGCGTCGCCGTCGACGATGGCTTCGCCGGTGACGCCGAGGGGCAGGGGCGGCAGGTCGCGGCCGTCCACGAGGACATGGCGGGGGGCAAGGGCGAGGCTCGTCACTGCCGCGGCCATGGCGTGGAGCGTCGCCTTCCGGATATCCGTCGCATCGATCCGGGCGGGCGAGGCGGAGGCGACGACGCTAGCGAGCGCGGTCGCCATGACCGCCTCGTAAAGCGCCTCGCGGCGCCCCTCGTCGAGCACCTTGGAATCGGCAAGGCCCGGCGGAATAGCGAGAGGATCGAGGATGACGGCCGCCGCCACCACCGGTCCCGCGAGCGGTCCGCGGCCCGCTTCGTCCACGCCGGCAACGGGGGCGAAGCCCTGCGCGAGGGCGCGGGATTCGACGGTGAAGGTCGGAACGGGAGAGGTCATGGCGACGGTTTCGCCCAATCGGTGGCGGGGAGCAAGGCGCGGTGGCGGCCATGTTCCAGTTCAGATTCAGATTCGCGGGGGAAAGGCGAGTCCGGCCAGCGGGTTGAAGCTCGTTACTGCGAAAGCGATTCCGGCGGGCGGCATTCCGATTCAACGACTTAACAGGATGATTCCGGCGAGGCGCCTTGATCCTGTCGTGCCGGGGGTTTGCGGCTGAACATGTGCTGCATCCGGCAATTGCGTCCTTCGAGGCTCGCTCCGTTCGCACCTCAGGATGAGGGCGGGTGGTGAGTTGCACGAAGCCAGGCGGCGAAACGTGGCCGTCCCGGTTCATTCAACGCTGATGCAGATTGCCGCCCTCCTCATCCTGAGGTGCGAGGGCTTCAGTCCGAGCCTCGAAGGACGCACTTATATTTATGCAGGGCGGCCCTCCTTTAGACGGCACGCGCGCCGGCCTCACATCGGCAGGTCGATGCTGCCGTCCTCCTTGAGGGGGAAGAACGGGTTCCAGGCGAGTTCCAGCGGATGGCCGTCGGGGTCTGCGACGTAGCCGGAATAGCCGCCCCAGAACACGTCCCGCGGTGCTTTCAGCGTTCGCGCACCGGCTGCGAGCGCCTGCTCGAAGGCCATGTCGACCGCCTCCTTCGACGGCAGGTTGCGGGCGATGGTGATGCCGCCGAAGGGGCCGCGCGGCTGGTCCGGGAGGTTCGCGTCATGGGCAAGGTCCGCCCGGCCGAACAGTGCCAGCACGACGCCGCCGGCCTTCAGGAAACTGACCTGCTCGTTGCTCTGCGAGGCGGAGCGGATGAAGCCGAGGGCCTCGTAGAAGGCGGTCGCGCGGGCGACATCGGCGACGCCGAGGGTGATCAGCGCGATGGCGGCGGGCATCAGAGCGGCGGTCATGGCGTGTCCTTCCTCGCCCTTCCGGGTCAGAACAGGCTCAGCTGCTCGGCCGCGGCAGGTCCCTTGCGCGGCGGCGGGGTGAAATGTTCGGTCGCGAGCCGCAGCGTGCGCTTGTTGAAGCCCAGCCGGTTGCGGGCGACCTCGAAGCGGCGGCCGATCATCCAGGCGAAAGGTCCTGTCCCCTTCTGCCGCATGAAGAAGGTCGAATCATAGTCCTTGCCGCCGCGCGTCCCCTGAACCAGCGAGAGGACATGCCGGGCGGCATCCGGACGATTGGCCACCAGCCATTCGCGGAACAGGTCGCGGATTTCCAGCGGCAGGCGCAGGAGCACGTAGCCGGCCTCGCGCGCGCCCATGTGCCAGGAGGCGTCGAGAATGCGCTCGATCTCGGCATCGTTGACCGCCGGGATGATCGGGGCGACCAGCACGGCCGTCGGGATGCCGGCCTCCGACAGCATGCGGATCGCCTCCAGACGCTTCGGCGGGGTGGAGGCGCGCGGCTCCAGTGACCGCGCCAGCTTGCGGTCGAGCGTCGTCACAGACAGCGCCACCTTGGCGAGGCCCTTCTTCGCCATGCGGGAGAGGATATCGATATCCCGCGTGACCAGGTGATTCTTGGTGACGATGCCGACGGGATGGTTGGCCCTTTCCAGCACTTCGAGGATGCGGCGGGTCAGCATCCAGGTCTTCTCGATGGGCTGATAGGGATCCGTGTTGGTGCCCATGGCGATGGTGCGCGGCTGGTAGGCCGGGTCGGCGAGCTCCTTTTCCAGCAGTTCCGGCGCATTGGGCTTGGCGAAGAGCCGCGTCTCGAAATCGAGGCCGGGGGAGAGGCCCATATAGGCATGGGTCGGCCGGGCGAAGCAGTAGGCGCAGCCGTGCTCGCAGCCGCGATAGGGGTTGATCGACCGGTCGAAGGACAGGTCCGGCGAATCGTTGCGGGTGATGATCCTGCGCGCCTTCTCCTCGGTTACGGTGGTCGCAAGTTCCGGTAGCTCCTCGACAGTGCCCCAGCCGTCATCGACCGCCTCGCGGGTCTGCCTCTCGTAGCGTCCGGAGGCATTGGTGAGCGTGCCGCGCCCGCGGCGACGCTCCTCGCCGACGGCAGGGCCCGACGACAGGTCCAGCGCCCGCGCGGTCCGCGTCCCGAACAGCCGCGCGGCGGCGGCCTCCATCCCCCCGGCATTCAGCCGTTCGGTGAGGTCGATATCCTTCCGTGCGAGATGCTGTGCCATGCCCGAACAGATAGCATTGGCGCGAGATCAAAACAAGAACAAAAGAAGCTCAAAAAGGAACATTTTCCCGCAGCTCCGCCAAGGCCCTTGCACCGCAGACGATAACGGCATAAAGATATCTTTATATGTGAGTGAGGCCAGTGGCGACCCTGAACCCCAAGCCCCGGAAGGCGCATGACTTCGACGATGCCGTGGCGGTGCTGCGCGCGGTCGGCGAGCCGACGCGCCTGCGTCTTCTGGCGCTGACGGCGGAAGCGGAGCTGACGGTCACCGATATGGTCGACATCCTCGGCCAGAGCCAGCCCCGCATATCGCGCCATCTGAAGCTGCTGCTGGAAGCGGGGCTGGTCGAGCGGGTCAAGGAAGGCTCCTGGGCGTTCTTCCGGGCTGCGGGCGAGGGACCGGGCGCGCTGGCGGTGGCTGCGCTCGTGGCGCTGGTCGACCATTCCGATCCCATTCTCGCCAGCGACCGCGATCGCCTCGCCGAGGTGCGCGCCAAGCGTTCGGAGGAGGCGCAGGCCTTCTTCCGCCGCCATGCCGCCGACTGGGACCGGCTGCGCGCGCTGCATGTCGCCGAGGAGCGGGTCGAGAAGGCGGTCAGGGATGCGCTTGCCGGCCGGCCGGTGCGCTCGCTGCTGGATCTCGGCACGGGCACGGGGCGGATGCTCGAACTGTTCGCGCCGGAGATCGAGCGCGGCCTCGGCATCGACGCCAATCCGGAAATGCTGACGCTCGCCCGCGCGGCGCTGGACCGGGCCGGTATCCGCCATTGTTCCGTGCGCACCGGCGACATCTATTCGCTGGCGCTGCCGCGCGACGCCTATGACGCGGTGATCATCCATCAGGTGCTGCATTTCCTCGACGATGGCGCGCGCGCCATCCGCGAGGCCGCGCGCGTGCTGCGCCCGGGCGGGCGTCTCGTCGTCGTCGACTTTGCCCCCCACGAGCAGGAGTTCCTGCGCGAGGCGCAGGCGCACCGTCGTCTCGGCTTCTCGCGCGACGCCATCGAAGGCTGGATGGAGGCCGCCGGCCTCGAGCCAGTGCGCTTCCAGAACCTGGCGCCCGACAGCCGCCGCGAGGGCGACCTCACCGTTTCCGTCTGGGTCGGCCGCGACCCGCGCATCATCACCGATCTTCCGGCGCAGCCGGATGTGTCAGCCGTCGAGGTTGCCTGATGTCCTCCTCCTACAAGCCCAGCCGCTATGTCTCGCGGTCGCGCCTCAAGGTCTCCTTCGAGTTCTTCCCGCCGAAGACGGACGAGATGGAGGCGACGCTGTGGGATTCGATCGAGCGCCTCGCGCCGCTCAATCCCGCCTTCGTCTCGGTGACCTATGGCGCCGGCGGCTCGACCCGCGAGCGCACCCATTCGACGGTTGCCCGCATCATCAAGGAAACCAGCCTGAAACCGGCCGCGCATCTCACCTGCGTCGCCGCCACCAAGGGACAGGTCGACGAGGTGATCCGCGACTACTGGGCGGCCGGCGTGCGCCATATCGTGGCGCTGCGCGGCGATCCCGCCGGCGGCCTCGGCACGCGATACGAGAGCCATCCCGGCGGCTATGAGGGCTCGCCCGAACTCGTCGCCGGCATCAAGGCGATCGGCGATTTCGAGGTGTCGGTGTCGGCCTATCCGGAAAAGCACCCGGAGAGCGGCTCCATCGACACCGACATCGAGATGCTGAAGCGCAAGGTCGATGCGGGCGCGACGCGCGCCATCACCCAGTTCTTCTTCGACAACGACGTGTATCTGCGCTACCTCGACCGTGCGCGCGATGCCGGCATCACCATCCCGATCGTGCCGGGCATTGTGCCGGTGCAGAACTTCAAGCAGACGGCCGGCTTTGCGGCGCGCACCGGCGCCAGCGTGCCGGACTGGCTGGCCAAGCGCTTCGAGGGGCTGGAAAACGACCCGGCGACGCGCAAGCTGATCGCGGCGGCGGTCGCGGCCGAACAGGCGCTCGATCTCGTGGATCGCGGCGTCACCGACTTTCACTTCTACACGATGAACCGCGCCGACCTCGTCTACGCGATCTGCCACCTGCTCGGCATGCGCCCGCAGGAGGCCAGCGTCAGCGCGGTGGCGGCCTGATACTTCAAGATTCCCTTCGTTCCGGAGGATATGCCCGATGACCCAGTTCACCCCCCGCCACGCCGATGGCGCCGATGTCCTCGCCGCTCTGGCCAAGGCCGCGGCCGAGCGCATCCTCGTGCTCGACGGCGCCATGGGCACGATGATCCAGCGCTACAAGTTCGACGAAGCCGCCTTCCGCGGCGAGCGCTTCAAGCACTGGAACCATGACCTCAAGGGCAATAACGACCTCCTGATCCTGACCAAGCCCGACGTGGTCGAGGCGATCCACCTCGAATATTTCGAGGCTGGCTCGGACATGGTCGAGACCAACACCTTCTCCTCGACCTCCATCGCCCAGGCCGATTACGGCATGGAGGAGCTCGCCTACGAGCTGAACTACGAGGGCGCGCGGCTCGCCAAGAACGCGGCCAAGCGCGCCGAGGCCAGGGACGGCCGCCGTCGCTTCGTCGCGGGCGCTTTCGGCCCGACCAACCGCACGGCGTCGATCTCGCCTGATGTCAACAATCCCGGCTTCCGCGCCATCACCTTCGACCAGCTCCGCGAGGCCTATGCCGAGGAGGCGAGGGGCCTGATCGACGGCGGCTCGGACATCATGCTGGTCGAGACGATCTTCGACACGCTCAACGCCAAGGCGGCTCTGGTCGCGATCGAGGAGGTGTTCGAGGAGAAGAGCGTTCGCCTGCCGATCATGATTTCCGGCACGATCACCGACCTTTCCGGCCGCACGCTGTCCGGCCAGACGCCGGAGGCCTTCTGGTATTCGGTCATGCACGCGAGCCCGTTCTCCATCGGCCTCAATTGCGCGCTCGGCGCCAGGGAGATGCGCGCCCATATCGCCGCCATCTCCAAGGTCGCCGACACGCTGGTCTGCGCCTATCCGAACGCGGGCCTTCCCAACGAGTTCGGCCTTTATGACGAGAGCCCGGAGGCGATGGCCGGCATGGTCGGCGAGTTCGCGACATCGGGCCTCGTCAATGTCGTCGGCGGCTGCTGCGGCTCGACGCCCGACCATATCGCCGCCATCGCCAAGGCGGTGAAGGGCGTGAAGCCGCGCGCTGTTCCCCATGTCGAGACCAGGCTCCGGCTCTCCGGCCTCGAAGCCTTCGAGTTCGCGGCGTGAACAAGGCGTTTTTCGATAACCCGGAAGCGGTCTCTGCCTATGAGCAGGGGCCGCGCTGGTTCGTGCCCGCCTATGACGCGAGCCACGACATGGCGGCTGTCCTGTTGAAGGAGTTCGTACCGGACGACGGGCATATCCTCGCGATCGGCGCGGGCGGCGGGATCGAGCTGGCAGCGCTCGCCAAGGCCGGCCCGCACTGGCGCTTCACCGGTGTCGATCCGGCCGGCCCTATGCTCGACATGGCGCGCGGGCGGCTGTCGACGATGGGCGCGCTCGACCGGGTCGAACTGATCCAGGGCTATGCCAGCGATGCGCCTGCAGGTCCTTTCGACGCCGCGACCTGCTTCCTGACGCTGCATTTCGTGCCCGACGACGGCGCGCGCCTTGGAACGCTGCGCGACATCCGATCCCGGCTGAAGCCGGGCGCGCCGTTCCTGCTGATCAATGGCTGCCTCGACAAGGTTTCGCCCCGCTTCGTCAGGGACATGGCGCGCTACAGCGCCTTCGCCCGTTTCAAGGGCGCGCCGGAGGAGATGACCCGCAACGCCGCGGTCGCCGTCGCCGAGCAGGTCCATCTCCTGCCGGCGGAACGTGACGAGGCCCTCCTCGGCGAGGCCGGTTTCCATTCCGTCGAGCCATTCTACCGTGGCCTTTGGGTCCACGGCTGGCTCGCCCATGCCTGAAAGCAATCGTCCATGACCGCCCCCGCAGTTGCGTCCTTCATCAATATCGGCGAGCGCACGAACGTCACCGGTTCGGCGAAGTTCCGGAAGCTGATCACCAACGGCGACTATTCCGCCGCGCTGGATGTCGCGCGCGAGCAGGTCGAGAACGGCGCGCAGATCCTCGACGTCAACATGGACGAGGGTCTGCTCGATTCCGAGAAGGCCATGGTGACCTTCCTCAACCTCATGGCCGCCGAGCCGGACATCGCCCGCGTGCCGGTGATGGTCGATAGCTCCAAATGGGAGGTGATCGAGGCCGGCCTGAAATGCGTGCAGGGCAAGGCCATCGTCAACTCGATCTCCATGAAGGAGGGCGAGGAGAAATTCATCGAGCAGGCGCGGAAGGTGCGCCGCTACGGCGCCGCCGTCGTGGTCATGGCCTTCGACGAGGTCGGACAGGCCGACACCTTCGCCCGCAAGACGGAAATCTGCGCTAGAGCCTACAGGATCCTCACCGAGAAGGTCGGCTTTCCGCCCGAGGACATCATCTTCGATCCCAATGTCTTCGCGGTGGCGACCGGCATCGAGGAGCACAACAATTACGGCGTCGACTTCATCCAGGCGACGGAGTGGATCCGCAAGAACCTGCCGCACGCGCACATCTCAGGCGGCGTGTCGAACCTGTCGTTCGCCTTCAGGGGCAACGAGCCGGTGCGTGCCGCCATGCACTCGGTCTTCCTCTACCATGCCATCAAGGTCGGCATGGATATGGGCATCGTCAATGCGGGCGCCCTGCCGGTTTATGACCAGATCGATCCGGAACTGCGTGACCTCTGCGAGGACGTGATCCTCAACCGCCGGTCGGACGCGACCGAGCGGATGGTGGATGCCGCCGCCCGCTTCAAGGGCGACGGGTCGGCGCAGCAGCAGGACTCGAAGAAGGACATGTCCTGGCGCGAGAAGCCGGTCGGCGAACGCCTGACCCATTCCCTCGTCCACGGCATCACCGAGTTCATCGAGCAGGACACCGAAGAGGCGCGCCAGCAGTCGGCCCGCCCGCTCCACGTCATCGAAGGCCCTCTGATGGACGGCATGAATCATGTCGGCGACCTGTTCGGCTCCGGCAAGATGTTCCTGCCACAGGTCGTGAAGTCGGCGCGCGTGATGAAACAGGCTGTCGCCTATCTCCAGCCGTTCCTGGAGCAGGAAAAGCGCGACATGGGCCTCGTGGACAAGCCCGCCAACGGCAGGATCCTGATGGCGACCGTGAAGGGCGACGTCCACGACATCGGCAAGAACATCGTCGGCGTCGTGCTCCAGTGCAACAATTACGAGGTCATCGACCTCGGCGTCATGGTGCCGGCTCAACGCATCCTCGACGAGGCGAAGAAGCACGAGGTCGACATGATCGGCCTGTCGGGCCTGATCACTCCCTCGCTGGACGAGATGGTGCATGTCGCCGGCGAGATGGAGCGGCAGGGCTTCAACGTGCCGCTGCTGATCGGCGGGGCGACGACATCGCGCGTCCATACAGCGGTGAAGATTCATCCGAACTACAATGCCGGCCAGACTGTCTATGTGCTCGACGCCTCGCGCGCCGTGGGCGTCGCCTCGGCGCTGCTCTCCGACGAGCAGAAGCCGGCCTATGTCGCCGACATCAAGGCCGAATATGCCAAGATCGCCGAGGCGCATCTGCGCGGCGAGCAGAACAAGCAGCGCATGAAGCTGGCGGACGCGCGGGCGAATGGCCTCAAGCTCGACTGGAAGGACTACCAGCCGCCCAAGCCAGGCTTCATCGGCACGCGGGTCTTCGAGGATTTCGACCTTGCCGACCTCGTCAGCGCCATCGACTGGACGCCGTTCTTCCAGACCTGGGAGCTGAAGGGCCGCTATCCCGCCATCCTCGACGACGAAAAGTATGGCGAGGCCGCGCGCACCCTGTTCAAGGACGCGCAGGTCATGCTCCAGCGCATTGTCGGCGAGAAGTGGCTGACCGCGAAGGCGGTGGTCGGCTTCTGGCCGGCCAATGCGGTCGGCGACGACATCGCGCTCTACGGCGACGAGGGTCGCACTCAGGAGATCGGCAGGCTTCACACGCTGCGCCAGCAGATCGCCCGCCGCGAGGGCCGCGAGCGCGCCCATATCGCGCTCGCCGACTATGTCTCGCCGACCGGGACCAGCCCCGACTGGATCGGCGGCTTCGTCGTCACGGCCGGCATCGGCGAGGACGAGTTGTCGAAGCGCTTCGAGGCGGCGAAGGACGACTATTCCTCGATCCTCTGCAAGGCGCTGGCCGACCGCCTCGCGGAGGCCTTCGCGGAGCGGATGCACCAGATCGTCCGCAAACAGCTCTGGGGCTATGCGCCGGACGAAGCCTATTCAAACGAGGAACTGATCCTCGAACAGTATCGCGGCATCAGGCCCGCGCCGGGCTACCCGGCCCAGCCCGACCACACCGAGAAGGACACGCTGTTCCGCCTGCTCGACGCCGAGCGCGCCATCGGCGTGAAGCTGACCGAAAGCCGCGCCATGTGGCCGGGCTCCTCGGTTTCCGGCCTCTACTTCTCCCACCCCGACAGCGAATATTTCGGCGTCGGCCGGGTCGAGCGCGATCAGGTCGAGGACTATGCGAGCCGCAAGGGCTGGACGGTGGAGGAGGCCGAGCGCTGGCTAGCGCCCGTGCTCAATTACGATCCGGGCCTCATGAAAACGATGAGCGTCGCGGCGGAGTGAACCGAGGCGCCGAGAACGTTCGTGGCAACGCGGCCGTCGCCTCGACCTGATCTTTCGGCTATCGAGGCCCGAGAGCACGCGCGGCACACGTCCAGGGACCCATGACCGACGAAACCTCAAAGACGCCGCCGGTCTGGGCCGTCGCGGCGGTCTTCCTCGCGGCCTGGCTCGCCAGGACCGCGGTCGTCGTCTTCGTCCCGAACATCCACCACCCCGACGAAATCTTCCAGAGCCTGGAGCAGGCCCACCGGGTCGTGTTCGGCTACGGTTTCGTGCCCTGGGAGTTCGAGCATGCGGTGCGCTCGTGGATACTCCCCGGATTCATCGCGGGCCTGATGCGGGCAAGCCGCGTCCTCGGCGAGGGGCCGCAGGTCTATCTGCCGGTCGTCGGCTCGGTGCTGGGGGCGATCGGGGCGGCGGCCGTCACCTGCGTCTTCCTCTGGGCCCATCGCCTCTTCGGCCTGTGGCTCGGGCTGGCGGCAGCCGCCGTGCCTGCCTTCGCGCCCGAACTGATCCATTTCGGCGGCAAGGCCCTGACCGAGGTGGTCGGCGGACATCTGCTGATCATCGCCCTCTACCTCGCCTTTCCCGGACGGGAGGTGCAAAATCGCGGCCGGCTGGCGCTCGCAGGCGCGCTTGCCGCGCTCGCGGTCGCCATCCGCCTGCAGATCGCGCCGGCCGTCGCCCTGATCGGGCTGGTCGCCCTGATCCGCTGGCCATGGCAAAGGACGGCGTGGCCGATCCTCGGTGCGGCCCTGGTCGTGGCCTTTGCCGGCGCGCTCGATTGGGCGACCTGGGGCACGCCCTTCCTCTCCTACTGGCACAACTTCACCTATAACGTGACCTATGGGGTCTCCTCGCATTTCGGCGTGCATCCCTGGTTCGACTATTTCGCCCAGTTGCTCGTCGTCTGGGGTGGTGCCCTCGTTGCCATCCTTGCCTTCGCCGCCATAGGCGCCCGGTTCCTGCCGCTGGCGGCTTGCGTCGCGCTCGTCGTGCTGGCGACGCACCTGCCCATCGCCCACAAGGAACTGCGCTTCCTCTATCCCTCGATGTTCATCGTGCAGGCGCTGGCCGGGCTGGGAATCGCGGCATCCGCGCAGTGGCTCGTCCGCTCCGGTATGCTCGCCAGCCTGCCGGGCCGGTTGCGTCGTCAGCCATGGCAGGCGGCGGCCGGAACGGGGTTGCTGGTGCTCCTCGTCCTCGGCCGCCTGCCGGGCTTCATGATGACGCCGGCGGCCGGCTCGGCCTGGATCGAGAAGAGGGACGATGTCGCGGTCTCGCGCGCCGTCTCACGGCTCGGCTCCGTCTGCGGGATCGGCGGTTACGGCGTGCGCTGGGCGCAAACCGGCGGCTATTCGCTGATGCATCAGCCGGCGCCGTTCTTCGAGGCCTCGGGTCCCGACGACTTCGCCGCCAAGCTGCCGGCGTTCAACACGGTCATTTTCGACAGGGCGCTGTTGCACCATGTCGGGCTCCCCGGCGCGCGCTGTTTCGGCTCGCGCTGCGTGGCGCAGCGGGCGGGAACTTGCGAGGCACGTCCTGCCGACCCGCTGCCGTTGCCCCCGCAGCTTGAGGGCGTGAGGCGTGTCAGGGAACTGTGGCCGCCGCCCGCCGATCAATGGCGCGCTGCCCGGCCCTGACGCGTTCAGGGAGAGCGGGAGGCCGTGGCCTGTGTGGCGGCCTCGATGCGGCAGATGTTCCGCTTCAGCAGCTCCACCCGCGCGCGGGGGGCGAGGCTGTGCTCGGCGTCCATCGCCCCGATGGTGGCGCAGGTGATCGGCGTGAAGCTGGCAGCGGGCGCCACCACGATGAAGTCGCTCCCGGCCGGGCCGGGATTGACCGCCGACTGATAGGGCAGGGACCAGTCCCAGGCGACCGGCCAGCCTCGCGGCTGAGCGACCGCCGTTCCGTCCGTGCGGGAGCCATCGGAAAAGACCAGCGAGACACCTTTCGGCAGGGATGCTGCCGCAGGCGCGGGCCCTGCCATAGCCGCCTCCAGCGCCTGCCAGTGGTAGAGGAAGCGCGCGCCTTCGAAGACATGGCCGACCGCCGAGACGGCGACAACGACGGCAAGGTTGAGGGCGAGCGCGGTGCGGTGCCGGGCGATCCGGGCTTCGGCCAGCCTTGCGGCCTGCGGGCGGAAGGCCTCGGCCAGACGGAAGAGCAGCAAGAGGCCGAGGAAGGCGGCGAGGCCGCAGAAGACGATTGTGCGCGCGATATAGCGGCGCAGCACGTGCGGCTCTCCCGGCCAGACGACCATGACGAGGGCTGCGATCGCGACGATCGATGCGAGCATGACCAGCACCGCCGCGCGCGTCTTCGGTGCCCGGAACAGGAGCAGCACCTGCAGCAGGACGAGGGCGATCACCACCGTAACCGAGATGTTGTTGATGAGGTTGTCCGGGCTGAGGAAGTTCAGCGCGTTCTCCTGGACGGTGCGCTGGATCTCGGCGTTGGGAATGCGGACGGCGACCTTCACGATGAGCGCCGGCAGCACGGTCGCGACCAGCACGGCGAGGAAGCGCTGCTCGCGGCTCACGAGGTAGCCGTTGAGCAGCACCAGTGCGACCAATGGCGCTGCCGCTTCATGGACGAAGGCGGTGACGAGCGCGAAGAGCGCAAGCGGCACCGTGCGCACGTCGCGGCGGCGTGTCGCATAGGCGAGCAGCGGCCAGATCATCGCGTGGGCGAGCCACATCTCGGTCGGGAAGAAGGCGACGCTCAGCGCCAGTACGATGGTGGAGACGGCACAGCAGAACGAGAGGTTGGAGCCCTTCTCCTCCAGCCGGCGTGTCGCCAGCAGGCCGGCGAGCGGCAGGGCCGCCATGATCACGCTGTAGAGACCGACCGCGAAGGCAGCGCTCCCGGTGAGGCGGCCCGCGAGGAAGGGCGGTACGATGGTCAGGAGGAAGGCGCTGAGGCGGTTCGGATAGCTCGCCCAGGCGAGGGTCCAGGGGTCCGGCGACAGGATGGACAGGACGAAGAAGCTGCCGTCAGCGAAGCCGACGACGCGGAACAGCGGATAGACGACGACAAGAGCCGCAGAGAGCGCAACCGCGAGGGCGAAGGTCGCCGACCGGAACTGGCGGAGGTCAGCCTCGCTCATGCCGGATCAGATCGTCACCTGCGTCCCGACCTCGACCACGCGCCCGGTCGGCAGGTGGAAATAGTCCGAGGCCGCGTTGGCGTTCACCGCCATGCCGATGAAGATGTAGTCCTGCCAGAGCGGCATGCCGAGCTTGCCGGAGGCTTTGAGGTGCCGCCGCGAGAGGAAGAACGAGGTCGACATCATGTCGAACTTCAGCCCCACCTTCTTGCAGGCGATCAGCGCCTTCGGGATGTTCGGCGTCTCCATGTAGCCGAACCGGATGACGAGCTTCGAGAAGCGGTCGTTGATCTTCTCGTAGGTAATCCGTTCGCTCTCCGGCACGCGCGGCGTGTCGGCGCTCTTCACCGCCAGGAAGACGTTGTGCTCGTGCAGCACCTTGTTGTGCTTGAGGTTGTGCAACAGCGAAGCCGGCGCATAGGCGTGGTCGGAGGTCAGGAAGATCGCCGTGCCGGGCACCTGGTGCGGCGGCCGCTTCTCGAAGCTCTTGAGCAGATCGACGAGCGGCACCTCAATGCGGCGGGTCTTGTCGGCGAGAATGCGGGTGCCGGTCCGCCAGGTGATCATCAGGAACAGAATGACCGCGCCGATGACCAGCGGCACCCAACCGCCATCAACCAGCTTCAGCAGGTTGGCTCCGAAGAAGATGAAGTGGATAACGATCAGCGGCAGCATCACCAGAAGCGCCAGGCCGAGATTCCATCGCCAGAGACGACGCACGACGAAATAGGCGAGGACTGCGGTAATCAGCATCGTGGCGGTGACGGCGATGCCGTAGGCAGCAGCCAGGCTCGACGACGACCGGAACAGCAGAACCAGGGCCAGCACGCAGATGAGCAGGCCCCAGTTTACAGCCGGCAGATAGATCTGCCCCGAATGCTCCTCCGAGGTATGGCGGATCGCCATGCGCGGCAGCAGGCCGAGCTGGATGGCCTGCCGGGACAGCGAGAAGGCACCGGTGATCACCGCCTGGCTCGCGATGATGGTCGCAAGCGTCGCCAGGATCACCATCGGCAGCAGCGCCCAGCCGGGCGCCAGCAGGAAGAACGGATTTGCCAGCGTTTCCGGATGGGCGAGAACCATCGCGCCCTGTCCGAGATAATTGAGCGTCAGCGCCGGGAAGACCAGCATGAACCAGGCCCATTGGATGGGCTTGCGGCCGAAATGCCCGAGGTCAGTGTACAGCGCCTCGCCGCCGGTGACGGCCAGGAAGACGGCTCCAAGCGCGAGTAGGCCGATCGTGCCGTGATTGGCCACAAAGACCAGCCCGTAGTAGGGATTGAAGGCATAGAAGATCGTCAGGTCGTCCCAGATGTGGAGCAGGCCCGACACACCCATCACCACGAACCAGACAATGCAGATGGGTCCGAAAAAGCGGGCCACACGGGCTGTGCCGTGGCTTTGCACCGCGAACAGCGCGACGATGATAACCACGGTGATAGGCACGATGTATGGCTCGAAAACCGGGGTCACGAGCTTCAGTCCCTCGACCGCCGACAGCACCGATATGGCCGGCGTGATCGCAGCGTCCCCGTAGAACAGGGCCGCGCCGGCCATGCCGAGGAGCGCGACGACATAGCTCGGCTTGCCGATCGCGCGCTGGGCGAGCGCCACCAGTGTCAGGATCCCGCCTTCGCCCTTGTCGTCGGCGCGCAGCAGAAGCAGAACATACTTGCCGGTGATGATCAGGATCAGCGACCAGAGGATCAGCGAAATGACGCCGAGTACCAATTCGCGGCTCGGCACCACGCCTGGGACATGGCCGGTGGCGGCCGCGACGGCCTCGCGGAATGCGTAGAGCGGGCTGGTTCCGATGTCGCCGTAGACGACGCCGACGGAACCGACGACAAGGCCCCAGAAGCTTGCCTGCGAGTGCCCGCCGGCGGCGTCGTGGGACGGCGCGCTCGGCGCGACGCTGGCTTCGGGAGGCGCGTCGGTCGCGGCCGCGGCCGTTTCATTGGTCATCTGTTCGGAACCTTCGGCTCGCCCGGACGTGTCCAGCCTCTAAGGACGCAAGCTCATGCCCTTCCGGCATTGCCGCCGGACCGTCGGCGGCGGGCAGGGTCGCTCGCCGTGCCCGATCTTGGCGCGCCTCATAGCGCAACCGGCCATCGTTGATCAACAGTCGACCGGACGATCGGCGGCGCGAGGGGTCGATCGACGCGGGTCCAGGCGCTACTGGAGGGCGGACGCGGAGTCTCGCCGGGTGATGTCCAGCACACGGACGGGCGCATTGGCTGCCGCCGACGTGACCGGCGTCTGGTCAGGGACAACCCCGGCAGCGACGGGCTGCGGCTGGACCGGCGTGATCGCGCCCAGCCGGCCGGTGCGGGCGACCGGCGCGGCAGTGCCGCTGTCCCGCGCCTGGATGCCGGCCTGAATCTCCGCGACGCGGCGCTGGATGTCGGCCGGCAGGCGGCCATAGGCGCGCGCCTCGACGAAGTCCTGATTGCGATAGGGGAAGCGGGCGGCGCCGCGGAACACCCGCACGCCCTGTTCCGTGACGACCACGTCGCCGGCGCGCAGGGTGAAGTCATGGGTGATCGGCAGCCGGGCGAGGCCGTTGGTCGCAACCCCCTGGCAGGTGCAGGCGCGGTCGACGGTCTGGCGGAAGCGGAAGGCCGTGCGCAGGGCCGTATAGCTCTGGCCACGCGGCCCGACCGCATCCTCGATGCTGCCCTGGCGTGCGACGGTGTAGAGCGCCACTTCGGCGCCCGGGCACATGCTGTTGCAACTCGTCTGCTGGGCGGCACGGCCTTCGCCGGACATGGCCGGGCCCGCCGGGAAGAAGAAGCCGTCGCAGGTGCGCACGCAGTAGGCCCGAGGACCTCCGACGTTCTCACCGGTGGCGGTGCGGCCCTGGCTTTCGTTGGTGCGGGCCGGCGAAGTCGGGCGGACGGTCACCTCCGGCAGGTCGCGGCGCGTGTTGCCGAACATCGAGAAGCCGGGGAAGGTGAAGCCTCGACCCTGCTGGGGAGCGGCCGAACGCCGGCCATAGTCGCCGCGGGCGATGGCGTAGAACTCGTCGCTATCCTGCGCGAAAGCGGGCGCGGCGCCCGCCCCCAGAAGGATGACGGCCGCGAGAAGCAAGCGGCCTCGGATCGGCCTCGTCATGATCAGCTTGGTCATGGATTGCCTGCCGGACTGGGGACACGGGGCGCGGTGCTTCGGGAAAGGCGAGCCGTCGAAGGTATGCGGGTCTTGTCGCAGGAGAATGTTGCGGCGAGATGTCGGACAAAGCAGCACCGGACCTGAACGGGTTGTAACGGCGCAACAATTCCCGCGCGCCCCACGATCCGCGCTGGGACAGCACTTGAAACAGCGTAGGAGCAGCCCTCGGAAAAGACAACGCCAGGCCCGAGGCCCGGCGTTGTTAGCGTTAAGGGCGGGGCGCCGAGCGCCTCCGCATTTGATGAATTGAGCCGGAGCCGCAAGCCCGGCCGTCCGCGGCGGGGATGGCTTAGAACGCGCCGAACAGGATGGCCCCCAGGAACGCGAAGGCTGCGCAGGCGGCCACCACGTTGGTATGTCGTGCAAGCTCCACGGCTGACCTCCCTTTCAGGAACCGGGCCCGCAAAGCTAAAGCGGCTTGGCGGCACCCGCAAAGCGGATTCTGGCAATCCACAGGGCGAAACGACTATGGGCATCGGGCCGATCCGGAGCCTTCATTGACTTGATTGAGGAATTCCGAGGCAGCTAACGCGCCGCGATAGGTGAGGGTTCCTGTCTCATGCGATGTTTTATGCCAGCAAGGCTGGGGAAGAGCGGTGCTTGACCTGCGCCTCATGCAATGTCAGGGCTATTTACTTCATGGCTAAGCAACCTGATTCAGAACTGGCCGAGCGGCGCGGATACCATCACGGCAACCTGAAGGGTTCGCTGGTGGAGGCGGCCCGCCGGCTGATCGCCGAGCGCGGCCCGGCCGGCTTCACGCTGTCCGATGCGGCCAAGCTCGCCGGCGTCTCTCCGGCGGCCCCCTACCGGCACTTCAAGGACCGGCAGGCGCTGCTGCGAGAGGTCGCACGCCAGGGCTTCGGGGAACTCGGTCAAAGGCTCGGCGCGGCGGCGCGGGGCGGCGGTGCGGACGGTTTCCTTGCCATGGGCAAGGCTTATCTCGCCTTCGCGCGCGAGGAGCCGGCCTTCTACGCCGCCATGTTCAACACCGGCACCGCGGAGGGGTCGGCGCGGCCCGACGACGATCCCGGCTTCGCGATGCTGCGCGAGGCGGTCGGGCGGAAGCTCGGCACGACCAATCCGGAAACGATGCGCCTTGCCGCTTTGCTGGTGTTCGGCCTGACCCACGGTCTCGCCTCGCTCTCTGCGCCGGGTTCGGTAGCGTTGCCCGGCGGAATGGCAGATCCCGAGAAGGCGCTGGAGATCGGCGTCGAAGCCTTGCTGACCGGTCTTCGGCCGGCGCTCTCGGCGCGCGGCCAACCGGTCTGAGCCTCACCAAATCCGCGATGTAATGGATCTTGACATCCCTCGCTGGAATGATAATGTAATTTACATTAGCGTTTCAGATTGATAAGGACTGGAGGATGTCATGACCCCGACGCAGCTTGGAATGAACAGGTGGACCGGCATGGCCTATGAGGGTGGCCGGCTGCCGCCCTTTGCTGGCTCGTGGCGCGGAGCGGCTGGTCGCCGGTGGCACCCGCTCGAACTCGTGGCGATGGTCGTCGGTTTCGCGCTGTTCTGGCCCGTCGGTCTTGCCGTGCTGGCCTGGAAGAAATGGAGCGGTGCGCCAAATGCCGGCCCGTCGGGGCAGAACCCGATGCATCGTGGCAGCGGCCTGGAATACGATACCGGCAACAGCGCCTTCGAGGATTTCAAGCGCGCTGAACTGTCTCGCCTTGAGGAAGAGCGGCGAAAGCTGGTTGATGCTCAGGCCGAGTTCGGCGATTTCCTCGACCGTCTGAAGCGGGCGCGGGACCGCGAGGAGTTCGAGCGATTCATGACGGATCGCAACGCGACGAAGCCTTCCGCCTGATCGCGACGGCACCGGCACTTGCGACGGGCGTCCTGCGGGGCGCCCGTTTGTCGTTCGGAGTGCTTCCGCATTCTTTGAATCGCGGAAACACTCCAACTGGTTGCCCTGTCGCGTCTTCTTCGCGCGAACCGGTCCCCAGTTCGCTCGAAAGCGCTCTAGTTCTGCACGGCGCGCACGACGCCGAGGACAAGGCTGAGAAGGGCGCTTGCGACCAGGAGCCCGAATTTAAGCGCTGAGATCCATGGCAGCGGCCCCGCCGGATCGGCGAAGCCCGAATAGGCCGATGCGAGGAGGATATCCTCGACGAGATCGACCACGGCGAAAGCCAGCGGCAGCAGGACGAGGATGCGCTGCGAACGCTCCGATAGCGGCTGCCCGCGCGAAACCAGACCGGCGGCGGTCAGGAGCGCCGCCGCAATGGCCGCGATCAGCGGCAGGTCGGTGGTCAGCGCCCATAGCGCCCGCAAGCGCAGCGGGCCGATGGCCGCCATGAACTCGCGGAACTCGGCCGTGGAATAGCCGGCGTGGCGGGCTTCGGGCCGCAACGGCCTGAGGCACTCGAGAAACGGGCAGTCGCCGGTACGCAGGGCCTGCTCGACCGGCATGTTGGCGAAGGCGTTGAGCAGGAACGCGGCGCCCACGGCCGCCAGCGCCACGGCGAGGCGGGGGAGCGTCGCCGTGGCCGCGAAGCGCTCTGCCGCCGCCAGCACCCTCACAGGCCCTTGGCTTCGAGCCAGCCCACGATGCGTCCCGTCGCGCGCCGGGCGATGGGGATGGCGATATAGGCTGCGACCGCCGCGGCTGGCCAGGCGATGACGAAGGCCTTGATCCAGCGGGCGACGTAGTCGGGCGGAAACCCGAGATTGAGATAGGTGATGAGCGCGGTCATCAGGAAGGCCATGACGCCGGCCATGAGGATCGGCTGGATGATGGCGGCTTTCGGCGGCATGCGGGTAGCTCCGGGTCACGAAGCCGGATAGCCGCCAGATAATGCTGCGCTGCGCAAGAGGGTTGGCGCGCGTCAGTCCTGCCCGCTCTCGCGTTCGTGAATGCGGCGCATCAGGCGGCGGTTCTGATCCGCCAGTTCCTGCACCCGGCGCGCGAGCGTTTCTTCGGAGGGCGCTTCTGCCTTGGCGAAATGGACGCCGATTTCGGGCGCGCGGCGCCACACGACCCGGCAGGGGAAGGTTTCGCCCTTCTGCGGAATCTTGAGGTCGAAATGGTCGGGAATGTCGATGACGGCACCGCAGTCGAGGCGCGCTCCCTTGGATGTGAAGTTGCGGACCGTGCATTCGCTCGAGCGCAGCCCGCCCGGGAACAGGATCGTCCCCTTCCAGAAGGTGCGGCTGCGCGGCAGGGTGCGACGTTCGGCGATGGGTTCGGCGGACACGATCAGTCAGACCTAAGACAAATGCGGCGGATTTGTCCTATCAGACGTTGTTTAATCTTCCGTTGAGACGGCGGCCGACGCGAAGGTTCCCGCATAGGACTTCGGCCGGGGCGGGGCATAGCCGCCGACCTTCGAGGTCTTCAGCCCGAGGCCGTGCAGGCTTTCCGCCAGCTTCACCGCGGCAGCAACGCCGTCGATGACCGGCAGGCCGTGCTCGGCGGAAAGCGCGGCGGCAAGGTCCGCCATGCCGGCGCAGCCGAGCACGATGGCCTCGGCGCGGTCCTCGGATTTTGCGAGGGCGATTTCGGCGGATATCCGCGAACGGGCGTCTGAAGCGGGGTTCTCCAGCTCCAGGACAGGCACTTCGCAGGCCCGCACCTTGGCGCAGCGATGGGCGAAGCCATATTTGTGGACGTTGTGCTCCAGCGCCGGCACCGACACGGCGAGCGTCGTCACGACGGAAAACTTGGTCGCCAGCAGCGTCGCCATGTGCATGGCGGCCTCGCCGATGCCGATGACCGGCACTTTCATCAGCGAACGTGCCGCGTCGAGGCCGGTATCGTCGAAACAGGCGATGACGAAGGCGTCCGCGTGCGGGCGCGCGCGCATCTCGGCGAGCATGCCCGGAATCGAAAAGACCTCGTCGTAATAGCCCTCGATGGAGGCCGGGCCGCTGTCGGGATTGACCGCCTCGATCCGTGTGCCAGGCGCTGCGACGGCGCGCGCGGCCTCGCCGATCGTGTGGGTCATGGTGACCGTGGTGTTCGGGTTGACGATGGTCAGATGCATGGGCTGATCGGTCCCGGCGGGCCTGTCGGAAGCCTCATCTTGGCCGGCGGGCGGTCCCGCGCCAAGCGGGCGCGACGCAATGAAGCGGAAACGCAGAGGCGGGAAGACTTGACCCGTTCCAGTGGGAGTGCATGCCATGATGCGTTTGGCGACAGTGCTGGCCGCCGCCGTCGCGCTGGCCGCGGGCGAGGCCGCCGCCGGGCCGGGAGATTGTTACGGCGACAGTTTCCGCGCCAGCACCGAGTTGCGGGCGGCGCTGGTCCGGAACGATGCACCGCGAGTCAATTTCCTCAGGAACACCAGCGACAAGGACGGTTGCCCGGCCGCGACGGAAGCCTGCCGCGAGCGGGCCTATCTCATTCCCGGCAACGGCGTCATCGTCGGCGCGGAGGTTGAAGGCTTTCGCTGCGCCGTCTATCTGGCCGGCAACGGGCAGGCGCGCGCCGGCTGGCTGCCGGCCGCCGCGCTGATGCTCATCCCGTCGACCAATGCTCCGGACTGGAGCGGCCGCTGGACGGCTGGCCCGGAGCAGACAATCACGATCACCCAGAACGACAGCCGCGCGTGGGCGCTCGAGGGCGAGGCCACCTATGGCATGAGCGATCCCGAGCGTGTCAGGCACGGCGGCGTCAACATGGGCAACTTCTCCGCCACGGTCCGGCGGGAGGACGTGCAGGCCGGCGCCTTCATGTCCTTCACGGAAGGGGCGGATGGCACGCTGGCCTATGACAAGGGCGGCGACGGCCTCTGCCGCGTCGCTCTCAGGCTGGTCGGCCCCTGGATGGTGGTCACCGACAACGGCAGTTGCGGCGGCCAGAATGTCAGCTTCTCCGGCATCTACCGGCAGGCGCGCTGACCGCGCGGTTCTGATCCGAAGCTCAAGGCCCCACCCTTACCCTCCCCTTGTCGCTTCGATCCAAGGAGAGGGGGACTATGACGTTTCGGGCCGCGTCAGCCGCCGTGCCTGGCACCAAGCGCAGAAGAACACTCGACGCAATAGTCCCCCTCTCCTCGCGCAGCGAGGGGAGGGTGAGTGGGGGGCATAGTCAGATTGTTCCGACAATCAGGCCGCGATGGTCTGATCCGTGCGGAAGCACCGGGCTTCATGGCCCTCGCCGACGGCGACCGGTTCGGGCGTCGCATCCGAGCATGACGGCAGGGCCAGCTTGCACCGCGGCGCGAAGGCGCAGCCCGGTGGCAGGTTGGCAAGGTCTGGCGGTGAGCCGGGGATGGCGTCGAGCCGCGTGCCCTTGGCCATGGCGTCATGTGCGCGGCTCTTCAGGAGGCCGATCGTATAGGGGTGGCGGGGCCGGCGGATGATGTCGCGGATCGGCCCGGTCTCGACGATGCGGCCGCCATACATGACGGCCACCCGGTCGGCGACCTCGACGGCGACGCCGATGTCGTGGGTGACGAAGATGACGGCGATGCCGAACTCGCGCTGCAACTCGCGGATCAGCAGCAGGATCTGGATCTGCACGGTGGCGTCGAGCGCGGTGGTCGGCTCGTCGGCCAGCAGGACCTTCGGGTTGCAGGCCAGCGCCAGCGCGATCATGGCCCGCTGGCGCATGCCGCCGGACATTTCGTGGGGGTAGTTCTCCAGCCGCCGCTCGGGCGAGGGGATGCGGACGCGCTCGAACAGGTCCAGCGCCTTCGCCTTCGCGTCGGCATAGGAGCCGCCATTGTGCTTGACGATGGTCTCGGCGATCTGGTGGCCGAGCGTATAGACCGGGTCGAGCGCCAGCGCCGGCTCCTGGAAGATCATCGACACCGTGCGGCCACGGAAGGCCTGGAGATCACGGGACCGAAGCGCAAGCACATCCTCGCCGCTGACCGCGATCCTGCCTTCGATCCTGGTGCGCTTCTCCGGGTTGAGACGCAGCAGCGCGCGCAGCGTCACCGACTTGCCGGAGCCGGATTCGCCGAGGATCGCCAGCGTCTCGCCGCGCTCCAGCGCGAGATCGACGCCGTTGACGGCGCAGATGGGTTTCGGGCCGCCGGTGAAGGTGACCTTGAGGTCCTGGATGTCGACGAGGGGAGGTGCGGTCAGCATGGTCTCGTCCTCACGCCGCGATCGCCGATGACGGCGCCATCGTATGGCCGGAACCCGGTTCGGAACGCAGGCAGGCGACGTGATGCAAGGCGCCGGCAGCGGTCAGCGCCGGCTCGCGCTGCGAGCAGACGCCCTCGGCGAAGGAGCAGCGGGTGTGGAAGCGGCAGCCGGACGGCGGATCGATGGGGTTCGGCGGATCGCCGGAGAGCGGCGCCTGCTCGGTGCGATTGTCCGGGTCCATGGTCGGCATGGAGCGGGTCAGCGCGCCGGAATAGGGGTGGAGCGGCGCGTCGAAGATGGCCTCCGACGGGCCGATCTCGGCAACCTTGCCGAGATACATGACCATGACCCGGTCCGACATGTAGCGGACGACGTGAAGGTCGTGGGAGATGAAGATGTAGGTGAGCTTGAACTCGTCCTTGAGGTCCATCAGCAGGTTGAGCACCTGCGCCTCGACCGATTTGTCGAGGGCCGAGACCGCCTCGTCGAGGATGACGATGCGGGGCCGGAGCGCGAGCGCTCGCGCGATGTTGATGCGCTGCCGCTGCCCGCCGGAGAGTTCGTGCGGATAGCGCCCGGCGAAGCGCGTGGGTTCGAGGCCGACCTTGGCGAGCAGGTCGCGGGCGCGCTCGATGGCCTCGCGCTGCGGCGTGCCATGGACCTGCGGGCCGAAGGCGATGGAGCTCTCGATGGTCAGGCGCGGATTGAGCGAGGCATAGCTGTCCTGGAAGACCATCTGCACCTGCCGCCGATAGTCGCTGAGCGACAGGTCCGGCGAGCCGACTTTGGCCCCGTCGAACAGGATTTCGCCTGATGTCTGCGGCATGAGGTGCATCAGGAGGCGCGCGGTGGTCGACTTGCCGCAGCCGCTCTCGCCGACGATGCCGAGCGTCTCGCCGTCCAGCACGTCGAAATCGATGCCGTCGACGGCGCGCACGACCTTCCTGGGGCCGAACAGGCCGCCTGCGATCGGGAAATGCTTGATCAGGCCGCGGACGGTGAGGAGGGGCTGGCTCATGTCGTGTCTCCTCAGACCTTCACGTCCATGGCGTTGCGCAGGCCGTCGGCCAGCACGTTGAACGAGATCGAGGTGATGAAGATCATCGCGCCGGGCAGGGCGGCCACATAGGGCTGCGTGTAGATCGCCGTGCGCAGCGTGTTCAGCATCAGGCCCCATTCGGGCTCCGGCGGCCTCACGCCGAGGCCTAGGAAGGAGAGGCCGGAGGCGAGGATCATCGAGACGGAGATCAGGCCAGTCGCATAGACGAAAATCGGTCCGAGCACGTTGCCGAGCACATGGACGCGGATGATGGTCAGCGCATTCGCGCCGGAAGCGCGGGCGGCCTCGACATAGTCGCGGTTCCTGACCTGTGTGGTGACGGCTTCCGCGACGCGGGCGATGGGCGGGATGAACACGACGGTCAGCGAGACCAGCGCATTCTGGATGCCGGCGCCGAGCGCGCCGGAGAGAGCGACCGCCAGCAGCACCGAGGGGAAGGCGTAGAACACGTCGATGGTACGCATCATCACCGTGTTGGTGGCGCCGCCGACATAGCCCGCGACGATGCCGATGAGGCTGCCGATGCCGAAGGCCATGATCACGGGCGTCACGCCCATCATCAGCGAGAAGCGCGCGCCGTAGATGAGGCGCGAGAGCATGTCGCGGCCGAGTTCGTCCGTGCCGAGCGGGAAGCCCGCCGTGCCGATGGGGCGAAGCCGCCGGATCGTGCGGCCGGCATAGGGGTCCATCGGCGCGATCAGCGGCGCGAGGATCGCCATGAGGATCAGCAGCAGCACGATGATGCCGGCGGCGATGGCCAGCTTGTCCTTTCTGAAGCGCTGGAAGACGCCCGACCAGTAGCCCGGCGATTTCTCGATCGGGGCGACCGCCTTGGCCGGGTCCTGCGGAATGAACGAGGCGACGGAAGTCATCGTTTCAGCTCCGCTGGATACGCGGGTCGATGGCGGTCTGAACCACGTCGACAATGAGATTGAGCATCACGAAGAACAGGGCGAGGACGAGGATCGTGCCCTGGAGCAGCGGCAGGTCGCGCTGGAAGATCGCGGCGTTGAGCAGGAAGCCGGTGCCGGGCCACGAGAACACCGTCTCGATCAGAATGGAGCCGCCGAGCAGGTAGCCGAGCTGCAGGCCCATGACGGCGAGGGCGGTGGGGGCCGCGTTCTTCACCACATGGCCGAAGATGCCGAACTCCGAGAGGCCCTTGGCGCGCAGCGCGGGCACGAAATCCTGTGAGAGGATGTCGGCGACAAGCGCACGGATGGTGCGCGCCACGATGCCCATGGGAATGACGCTCATGGTCACGGCGGGGAGGATCAGGTGGCGGATATGGGCCCAGTCGGGCCGCCATTCCGACGAGCCGCCGGGACCGGCGCCGGTGGGCGGCAGCCAGTTGAGCTGCGCCGCGAAGATGATGACCAGCACCATGCCCAGCCAGTAGTGCGGCACGGAGACGCCGATGACCGAAAGGATCGAGGCGATCTTGTCGACGGCGCTGTTGCGGAAATAGCCGGCGACGAAGCCGAACAGGAGGCCGAAGAAGAAGCCGATGAAGGTCGCCACCACCGCCAGCAGCAGCGTGTTGCGCACCGCGTTCATGACTTCGGTGGTGACCGAGCGGCCGGAGGCGATGGACGTGCCGAGGTCGCCCTGGAGGGCGCGCAGGCACCATTTGAAGAACTGCTCGTAATAAGGCCGGTCGAAGCCGTAGGCCTGCATCATCTGGATCTTGAGCTGCTCGGATGCGTCCGGCGGCAGCACGGAGACCAGCGGGTCGCCCGGCGCGATATGCACCAGCATGAAGCAGACGATCGAAACGCCGATCACGATCGGGATCGTATAGACCAGCCGCTTGCCAAGGTAGACGAGCATGTAACTTCAGGCCTCGCGATGCAGCCGTCGGGGAGCCGCCGCCCTTGCAGGCGGCGAGCCACGCCGGCTCGAGGCCGGCGCAGCCGGGAGGTCCGGCAGGCCGGCGCGGGTTGTGCGCCGGCCCACCGGAGCGGTTCAGCCCTTGTCAGGACCGCGGAACCGCTCCGGGCTTCTGTCTTGTCGCATTTTCTTCACGCGAACCGGCATCCACTTCGCTCGAAAATGCTCCGGAGGGCGTTACGAGCCCGGGCGGATGTCCATCGGCGCGATGTCGATGAACCAGGAGCGCGGCTGCACCACGCCCGAGATACGCGGCGACATGGCGCGCGGACCGACGTCGTGAGCGACCCAGAGGAACGGCGCTTCCTCGACGATCCGCTTGTGGAGCGCGGCCAGCGCCCGGTCGCGGCCGGCATCGTCGAAGGTCGAACGGGCGGTCGCGGCGAGCTGGTCGAACTCGTCGGAGTTGAAGAAGCCCCAGTTGTTCGAGGCCGGCGGGTTGGTCTGCCGCGTCACGAAGCGGATCATGCCGAAGAACGGGTCCATGGCCGCGAAGGTGACGTTGGTGGCGTTGGCGCCGCGCGCGCCGGCCGAGCCCGCGCCCTCGCGCCAGTTGGTGAAGACCTGGTTCCACTCGCCGACTTCGAGCTCGACGTTGAAGAAGCACTCCTTCAGCGCCTGCTGGAGCCACTCGTTCATGACGATCGGCTGCATCTGGCCGGAGCCGGACGCCGAGGTCAGGATCTTCACCGTGATGGGCCGGGCGGCCGAGAAGCCCGCTTCGGTCATCAGGCGCTTGGCGGTGGCGAGATCGTATTTGATCTCGAAGGTCGGGTTGCCCCACCAGGGATGGCCCGGCGGATAGGTGCCGCGGGGCACCTCCATCTGGCCGTTGAGCAGGGTCTTCAACTCATCGCGGTTGATGCAGAGGTTCGCGGCGTGGCGGACGCGGCGGTCGAGCCAGGGCGAGCCCTCGCGGAACGAGAACTGCCAGGGCCAGACGTGCGGCTGGGCGTTCTGGTACATCCTGAAGCCGCGCGAGGTGATCTGCGCGACGGCGTCCGGTGCGGGCGCCTCGATCCAGTCGACCTGACCGGCGAGCAGCGCGGCCGTGCGTGCATTCGACTCCGGCAGCGGCAGCAGCACGACCCGGTCGACCTTCGGCCGGCGGGCGGCGTCCCAGTAGTCCTTGTTGGCGACCATCTCGAAGCGCTCGCGCGGCACGAGACGCACGCCGCGGAACGGGCCGGAGCCCGAGGGGTTGGCCGCGAAAGCGGTCCATGCGGCGGCCGCGCGCGCCTTCGGATCGGCGACCGAGGCCGGTACCTCGCCCAAGAGCTTCTGCCAGTGCGTGGGCGAGGCCATGAACAGGTTGGTCAGGTTGATCGGGATGAACGAGTCCGGCGCGCGGGTCGTCAGCTCGACGGTGAGGTCGTCGATCTTGCGGGCCGAGACGAGGTTCGGCATGCGCGAGACGGTGACGCCGACCTGGCTCTGGTCGAAATGCGGGGCGGCCTGGTCGAGCACCTTCTGGACGTTCCAGACCACGGCATCGGCGTTGAACGGCGAGCCGTCATGGAATTTCACGCCCGGGCGCAGCTTGAAGATCCACTTGGTCGGGTCGGTCGGGCTGACAGCCCATTCGGTGGCGAGGCCGGGCACGATCACCGAGGCGGCGTCTCCCTTCGACAGGTCCCAGTGGACGAGCGCGTCGTACATGGGAATGCCGGTGAAGCGGTTGCCTTCGAAGCCCTGGTCAGGCTGGCCGTGGGTGCGCGGAATGTCGGCGGCGGTCATGCCGATGCGCAGGACTTTCTCCTGCGCGATGACTGAGCCCGATGCCAGGAGCGTCCCGGCGAGTGCAACGGCGCCAGCCAGGATGGCCGGGCGGATACGGGTCCACATTACGAAGTCTCCCTGATGCTTCCCGGACCGAGGCTCGCAAGCCACATGCCATCAGCTCCGACCCGCCGGTTTTTCCCGGCTTGTGGTTCTCGGATCGATCCATAGTCCGGCCCCATGCCGGACGGGATGGCAAGTTGCCCAATCCTTAAGCAGAACGATTTGCGCTGCAAGTGTGCTGGGCGATGTGACGCAGGGAGAACAATGTTTTTCAACGGGCCGGAGCCCGAAGACAGGGCAGGGAGGGGCGTGGTGCGCGCCACCGCCGGAATGACCGCCGCGAGCGCGCGTCAGGCCGGCAAGGACAGGGGGCCGCCGGCCGCCGTCTCGACCGCCTGAGCAACCCGCAGCGCCAAGGCGTCGTCGAACCGCGCCGCGACGATCTGGAAACCGATCGGCAGGCCGCCGGCCGTCTTCGCCACCGGCACCGAGACGCCGCACCATTCGAGATAGTTGGCGAAGCGGGTGAGGATGCCCGGCGCGGCGGTTTCGTCGATCTCGGCCAGCGGCAGGGCCGGCTTCGGCGTCGTCGGCAGGACCAGCACATCGATGCCCCGGTCGTGCAGGAAGGCATTGGCCGCCCGGATACGCGCAAGGCGGGTCTCGACGCCGGCGAGATAGTCCGTGGCCGCGATCTTCAGGCCGCCGCCGATGCGCTTCGCCGCCCATTCGCCGAGCCGGCAGGGCGTCTCGGCGACGAGGCCGCCATGCTGGCAGGCGCCCTCGACCATCATCAGGTCTCCGCAGGCCGCGGTGTAGCGGCCGAGCGTCTCCGGCAGCGTCACCGGAACGAGCCGCGCGCCCGCCGCCTCCAGCTTCTTGGCGGCCGCCTCGCAGGCCGCCGCCACCTCGCTGTCGACGGCAATGTCGGGATCGAGCGTGAGAACGCCGACCGTCAGCCCCTTCACGCCGCCGTCGAGGCCCGAGACGAGATCGAGACCCGGCACGTTCCAGGTCGATTCATCGGCGGGATCGGAGCCGAGCATGACCTGGCTCATGATCGCGGCGTCGCGCACCGTGCGGGTCAGCGGGCCGATCGTGTCGAAGTTCAACGCCAGCGGCACGACGCCGGCGCGGCTGATCAAACCCATCGAGGTCTTGTGGCCGACGGTTCCGCACCACGACGCCGGCAGGCGCACCGAGCCGCCGGTATCGGTGCCGAAGCCGATGGGCACGAGGCCGGCGCCGACCGCGACGCCGGTGCCGGAGGAGGAACCACCGGGATTGCGCGGCGTCGCCGCATCATGGGGATTCACCGGCGTTCCGGCGACGGGATTGGTGCCCCAGCCGCCGAAGGCATATTCGACGGTGTGGCTCTTGCCGACGACGATCGCGCCCGCCGCGCGCAGGCGCGAGACGACGAAGGCATCGGCCGCCGCGGCCGGCAGGTGGTCGCGGGTGACGGAGCCGGCGCGGGTCTTCTGCCCGGCGACATCGATGATGTCCTTCACCGCGACCGGAACGCCGTGAAGAGGTCCGCGGCGGATGCCGCGTTTCGCCAGCGCGTCCAGCATGTCCGCCTCGGCCAGCGCTTCCTCTGCTGTGACCGCGATGAACGCGTGCAGCCGGTCGTTCGTTTTCGCAATGCGGTCCAGCGAAGCCTCGACGACGGCGCGCGCGCTCGTCCGGCCCGTCGCGGCGGCTTCGGCGGTGGCGGCGGCGCCCTTGGCGAGGAGGGATGCGGCATCGGACATCAGACGGTCTCCAGATGAGGCAGGCCGAGGCGTTCGGCGACGAGGTCGGCAAGGGCGAGCGAAGCGGTGAGGCCGGGACTTTCGATGCCGAGCAGGTTCACGAGGCCGGCAACGCCATGCTTCCCGGGGCCGTCGATGCGGAAGTCGGGCATGGGCGTCGTGGCGTCGTGCAGCTTCGGGCGGATGCCCGCATAATCGGGCTGGAGCGCATTGTCCGGCAGGCCCGGCCAGTAGGCGCGGATCGCGGCATAGAACTGGTCGGCGCGGCGCGGGTCCACGACGAGATCGTCCTCGCTCCCGACCCATTCGACATCCGGGCCGAAGCGGCAGCGGCCCTGAAGGTCGACGGTGGCGTGGACGCCGAGCCCGGCCGCATCCGGCATGGGATAGACGAGGCGCGAGAAGGGCTGGCGGCCGACCAGCGAGAAGTAATTGCCCTTGGCGTACCACTGGCGGGGAACGTGCTCGGCCGGGAAACCGGCGAGGCGCGTCAGGAATTTCGGCGCGAAATGGCCGGCGGCATTGACCACGATGCGTGCGCTGACCGAGGCCGCCTCCATGCCACCGGTTTCGATGAGGATGCCGTCCGGCGTGACCTCTGCGCCGGCTACCGGCGTCTCGAAGGCGATCATGCCGCCGGCGTTCTCAAGGTCGCCCTGCAGCGCCAGCATGAAGCCGTGGCTGTCGACGATGCCCGTCGAGGCCGAGAAGAAGCCCCTGATCGCCGCCACTTCAGGTTCGAGGGCGCGGATTTCGTCGGCGCTTTTCCACGACAGGCCTTCGACGCCGTTGGCATGAGCCTGATCCCAGATCGCCTGAAGCTTCGGGAGCTGACTCTCGGCGGTGGCCACCATCAGCTTGCCGCAGTTCACCGTCTTCACGCCGCGGGCGTCGCAATAGCGGTAGAGCAGATGCTTGCCGGCAAGGCAGGCCTTCGCCTTGATCGAGCCGGTCGGATAGTAGAGCGCCGCGTGGATGACCTCGCTGTTGCGCGAGGAGGTGCCGGTGCCGATGGCGTCGGCGGCTTCCAGCACCAGCGTTTCAAGCCCGGCCAAGGCCAGGCGACGGGCGCAGGCAAGCCCGACCACGCCCGCACCGATCACCACGGCATCGATCGAATAGGCTGTCATGCGGGCGGGCGGATGAGGGGACCGGAGGCGGGCATGGCCTCTTCATAGGGCGCAACCGGGGCCCCGGAAAGCGCGACGCCCGCGAAGCTGGTGTTCGCGGGCGTCAGGGATCGTTTCGGAAACGCGCGCCTACTCGACGAGACGGACGACCGTCGTGCTCGTCGTGGTGGTCGAGGGGCATTCGACGATGACGCGGATGTCATCATAGTCGCTATCCGTCCAGCCATAGCCCGGCGGGCGGTCTTCCCAGCCGAAATAGATGTATTTGCCGGGCGAGCAGGCCTTCGTCGCCTGCTGAGGCGTGCGGTTGGTGCCGGTCGGAATGATGCCGCCCTGCGACTTGTTCTTACACTGGGCGAGGCTGTCGCAGATGATGGTCTCGAGGATCGGCACATTGCTGGCGAACTGGTGTTTCGGAACACCGCCGACCATGCGCGTGTCGGAATAGTAGTTGTAGGACCGGTTGTTGGACCAGGGGTCGGCCAGGTCCGCGGCGTTGTTCTTGATCAGCGTGCCCGGCTGCGCAGTGTCCCAGAGATGCGGCTTGGTGCGCGCGTTGCGGACATTGTAGAGGCGGTACGAGAAGGTCTCGTTCGCCTTGCAGGCGGGCATGTTGAAATTATAGACCGTGCCGGCATTGTCGGCGATCGCGGTCATCTGGGAGCGGCCCTGGCTCTGCTCGTTGCGGCGCGCATCGTCGTAGCAATAGACGTACATGCGGTTGTAGTCGCCGGCTTCCGGATCAAGCTGGGCGGTGATCGGCTTCTTCGACGTGATGGTCTGGATCGTGGTCGAGATCGCGGTCGACCTGGCGACGACGTTCATCGTCTTCATGCCGATCACCCCCAGGAAAGTGGTCTGCATGGTGCCGTTGGTGCTGATCCGCACGGTCTTGCCGCCATCCGAGACCGACACGGAAATCGGATAGGTCTTCAACCGGTCCGGAAGATTGCCGTCGAGGTAGTTGCGCGCCGTCAGCGTCACGACTGCCGTGCCGAGCGCTGCCTGACGGACCGCTGCGATGGAGGCCGCGTCGAAGGCCGACTGGAGCCCGGCCACGTCGCGCGTCGCCTGGTGCAGATCGACCGCGCCGCCGGCGAGCCCCATCACCGGAATGACCGAAAAGCCGAAGATGACGGCAACATTGCCGCCGCGCTCGCGGCGGAAGGTTGCCAGGCTCTGGCGGATATGTCGCAGCATCGTTGCCTCCCCCCTTTATTCGGGTTTGGCTGACGCTACGACAGGTATATTGATACAATCTGAGCGGTATTTGCGTACATATATCTAATTGGGGTCAACCTTAACAATGTCTCGTCGCGCGGCGTTTCCGATGCCGCCTCAGCCCGTGACGGCGACGCCAACCAGCGCGGCAATGGCGCCCCATAGCGCCAGGCTCGCAAGCAGTGCGATCCGCCAATGGCCGGACGGACGCGTGTCGCGCGCCGCAAGCACGGGCACCAGGCTCGACTGCCGGATCAGCGGAATTTGCATCAAGGTCGCCCATCGCGATTCGATGGTACAGGCTAGCGGACAGATGGTGTGCAAAGCCATATCGCCCGGCGCGGAGTTCACAGATTGTCGATGGGGCGCCGTTGTCGCCATGGCATTGCGCTCGCGGCGCGTGCGGTGCTACCGGCAGCGCCAAGTCATCTCAAATCGCCCTGCGCCAGCAGCGTGGCGCAACTGGTGCCGGTGCAGACATGAATCCGCAAAGCATGCGTGTGATCGACGGTCGCGTGACTGTGGCGATCTTCGGTCTGGCCGTGGTGGCGGTCCTCATTCCGGTTTTCCTCGTCCGTATTCCGACGCTGCTGGACTATCCCAATCATCTCGTTCGTCTGTGGATCTTGGCTGGAAGGGCGGAGGGCACGCCGGTCGCGTCGATGTATCAGGCCGATTGGTCGCTTGCGCGGACCAATATCGGCATTGACGTCCTCGGAAGCATCCTCGGCCGCCTGTTGCCGATCGAAATCGCCGGGAAGGCGCTGATCGGACTTGCCTTGACGCTGCCGCCGTTGGGCATGGTCATGCTGAATCGGTCCATCTTCGGCGGATGGCACTGGTGGATGGTCGGCTTCTTCCTCTTCGCCTGGAATTTCGTCGTCGTCGGCGGCCTGTTGAGCTTTCAGGTCGCCCTCGCGCTTGCGCTCTTCGCGGCATCCACCGAACCGCTGCTGGCCCGCCGGCCGACGGTTGCAACCGCGCTTGTGCGCATTGCCTTCGGAGCGGTCATCATGACCGCCCATGTCTTCGGTCTTCTCTTTTACCTGAGCCTGCTGATCGGCCTCTTGTTCGGCCCCGACCTGACAGCCTTTCGAGCCGCTCCGGCGTTCAAGCGCTTCGTCATCCGATCGCTTCAGGCGGGCTTTGCCTGCATCGTGCCGCTGGTGCTTCTGCTTTCGTTCGCGAGCAGGCTTCCCGGTGCGCATGTCGCATCACCAACGGGCGCGCCGGTCTACTCCGTACCGGGTGGCGTGACCTTTCCGCCGCTCGAGTTGCTTGAGCGGCTATCGATCACGCTGACGCCTCTGAAAACATATGCGCTTGTGCCCGATCTGATGACGCTGGCCGCGCTTGCGGTTTTGCCCATCTATGCCCTTTTCCGGCGACGCCTGACGATGCATGCAGGCTTGTTCGGCATGAGCGTCGTGCTGTTTGTGCTCAGTCAGTTCATGCCGAACGACGCATTCGGTACAGGCTTCATCGACACCCGGCTACCCGCGATGGCCGGCCTCATGATGGCTGCCTCCGTTCGTCCAAATCTGAACGGTTCCGCGCGGTTGCAGCACGTGTTTGCCATGCTCATGCTGGCGGTCGTGATCGCGCGGGCCGCGTGGATATGGTCGGTTTGGTCGGAGCGGCAAGGTGACGTTCAGGCCATCGCCGCAGCGGCCGAAGGTATCGCTCCGGGCTCATCCGTCCTGGTCGCACGCCACTTTACAGGCGACGTTTCCGATCCTCGGCTCCCGCCAGGACGCCATGCCCACGGGCAGGCGATCTACATCCACATGCCGACACTGGTCACGATTTGGCGCGCCGCTTTTGTGCCGAACATCTTTACGTCGGCTGGAAAGCAACCGCTACGCGTGCGGCCGGCCTGGGCGGACAAGGCCATACCGGAAGGTTCGGTCCCTATGGTGGATGAACTGGATCGCCAGGAGCCGCGGCGCTATTATCCCTACCTGCGTGACTGGCGCCGTCAGTTCGATTACGTCCTGCTGGTCAATGCCGACATGCCGAACCGCGGCCCGGGAGCGGAAAGCGTGCCCGGGCTTCACCTCATGGCAGATGCCGGGTTCGCGCGCCTCTATCGGATCGAGCGGGCGCCCTGAAGGGGCTTCAGCGCCAGCGCCGGTGCAGCCAGAGCCACTGCTCGGGATGCTCGCGCACCCAGCCCTCGACGATGTCGGTCATCATCTGCATGGACGCTTTCACGTCGATGCGGCCTTCCGTGTCGCGCGGCAGGTTCAGCTCTTCCGTCGCCTCCAGCCGGAAACGGTTGCCGGGCAGGCGGATGACGCGCGCGCCGTGGACCGGGCAGTCGAACTCGCGGGCGAGGCGCGCCGCGGTCGGATTGGCCTTGGCGGGGCGGCCGAAGAAGGTGACGTCGACGCCGCGCGCCAGGTGCTGGTCGATCAGCATGCCGACATGGGCCGATTTTTCGAGTTCGCGGGCGAGTTGCAGCACGCCCGCGCCGCCCGAGGCGACCATCTTGCCCATGGTCTTGCCGCGGATGCGCTGGATGGCGCGGGCGACGAAGCGGTTGTTGGGCATGCGGTAGAGCGCCGTCATGTCGAGGCCGTGGGCGGCGGCGGCCACCGCCGGCATCTCCCAGTTGGCGAGATGGGCGGCGAAGAACACGGCGGGCTTGCCGTCGTCGCGCAGGCGCTCGTAGAGGGGCACGTCGCCGGTGATGATGCGGCCCTCGTTCGGACGGGCCGGATCGTAGTCCCACAGGTCGTCCATGCAGGCATATTCGAAGGCCGTGCGGCCGAGATTCTCCCAGCACCCCTTCAGGATGGCCCGGATTTCCTCTTCGGATTTCTCCGGGAAGGCAGCTTTGAGGTTGTTGTAGCCGGTCCGGTTCGCCGAGATCAGCGGCGCGATGGCCGGCAGGATGCGGCCGCCGAGATCGCTCGCACGGTCAGGCCCGAGCGAGCGGATCGCCTTCATGGCGCCCAATACGATGATGCCGACCAGCCAGTCGAATGGCAGCATCGCCCAGGGGATGTTGTGGCGTATCCAGCGGACCAAGGTGGCCGCCCTCAGATGTGAACGAGGATCTTGCCGAAGACCTTGCGGCTCTCCAGCCGGTCGAGGGCCTCGGAGAAGCGGTCAAGCGGCAGTTCGGTGTCGATGACGGGAGAGACGCCCGCCTCGATGCGCTTCAGGCCGTCGGCAATGGCGCGGATCGGCGCGCCGAACGAGCCGAAGATCTTGTACTGCTGCTGGAAGAGCTGCATCAGGTTGAAGCTGATGGTCGCGCCCGAGGTCGCGCCGCAGGTGGCGAGGCGGCCGCCGCGACGCAGGCAGAACAGCGACTGGTTGAACGTGTCCGCGCCGGTATGCTCGAAGGCGACGTCGACGCCCTTCTTCCTGGTGATCTTGCGCACCACGCCCTCGAACCGCTCGGTGCGGTAATTGATGGCATGGTCGGCGCCGATGGCGAGTGCCTTCTCGGCCTTCTCGTCATCGCCGACCGTGGTGATCACCGTGCAGCCCATCGATTTCGCCAGCTTGATGGCGATGGTGCCGATGCCGGAGCCGCCGGCCTGCACCAGCACCGTTTCGCCGGGCTGGAGGCGGCAATTGTCGATCAGCATGTGCTCGACGGTCGAGAAGGTGATCGGCGCGGTCGCGGCGTCGCGCAGGGAGACGCTGTCCGGCACCTTCACGACATGGCGCGCCTCCATCGTCACATATTCGCAGGCGAAGCCATCGATGTGGAAGCCCATGATGCCCTGCACGTCGTTGCAGAGGTTGTCCTGGCCCGCCTTGCAGAACTGGCAGGTGCCGCAGGTCTTGGCGCCGAACATGGCGACCTTGTCCCCGGCCTTGAACGCAGAGACATCGGCACCGACGCTCTCGATTGTGCCCGAGGCCTCGGCTCCGACCACCAGCGGCATCTTGCGCTTGGCGAAGGCCATGCCGCGATAACCCCAGACGTCGATATGGTTCAGCGCGACGGCGGCGATCCTGATACGGACCTCGCCGGGGCCGGGGGCGGGGGCGTCCTCGATCTCCTCGATGCGGAGATCGCGGTCGCCATGGAGGCGGAGAGCGCGCATGGAACGGTCCTTCTGCGGGCCGAAACGGCCACGGACGGGGCATCGGCCCTTGGGAAATCCGGAACGGCGCTGCCTAAAGCCCGGCGCGGGCAACGTCAACCGAAGGCGGGCGGGCCATGTTTGACCGCCGCTTGGGCGCATGACTAGCTTGGCCGGGTGGATCGGGCAGGGAGCTCGGCTTGCGACGGCGGGCGCGCGCGATGCAGGTGGCGGGGATCGCCCTCGTGGCGCTGCTGCCGGCTGCGCCTGTGCTGGCGATGGGCAGCGCGCCCTCCATTCCGCCCTTCCGCGAGATCGACAGCGATCCGTCATGGCCGCCCAAAGTCCCGCGGCTGCGCGCGGCGCTTGCCGTGCTTCCCTCGCTCTCCACCAATCCGCATTCGCTGTTTGTGATCCCCAGCCTGTCGGCGCGTGGCTCGGTCGGGCGTTATTTCGACTATGGGCTGGCCCTGCAGGCGCGGAGCGAGCGCTACGGGCGGGGTGCGGGGCGCGCCGACAATATCGATGTCGTCTGGGCGTCCGCCGCGCTGTCGCGCAGCTTCGGCCCGGTGACGGTGTCGGCCTTTGCCAGCAACGGCACGGGCTTCTACGCGACATTCGGCCAGCTCATCGGCCATGCACAGGAATATGGCGGCAGCGTCGGTCTCGACTTTTCCGGCTTCTCGCTCGGTGCCGGGCGCTGGACGGTCAGTCCGGCCGTCGAGATGTTTCAGCGTGCGTCGGCCGTGCGGGAACTGCGCTTCCATCAGGTCTCGCCCGGCATCGAGCTGCGCGGCCGCATCGCCGACCTGCCGGGATGGTTCCGTGTCAGCGCTACGGCCGATTTCCGCACTTACGAGGACGGGCGGCGCGACCGGATCGTGACGTTCAATGCCAGCTGGGGGCGGGTCGTGGCGCGCAACCTGGCTGTGGGCCTGCGGGCCGAATATGCCCGCAACACGGCGACGCCGCGCGGCAACAGCTACGCCTCGCTCGAGTTCGGCCCGTTCCTGATCCTGTCCTTCTCCACCGCGCCGCCGTCGCCGCGCGGGGAGGAGGAATTGCCCGTAGGACGTCGCCAGCGGTTCTAGTTCCGGTCCCGCAGAGGGTTGAAGCGGCAGGCCTCGTCATCTATAGCAGCAGCAACTATGCCGGACGCCCTTTGCGGGCGAACGTGCCCTTTTGCGCTACGCGATATTGTCGCGCGGCCCGCACGGAGACTGCAAAGCCATGTCGTCGACTTTTGAAACCGTCTCGAAGATCATCTCCGAGACCTGCGACATCCCGCTGGAGAAGATCACGCCCGAGAGCCATGCGATCGACGATCTCGGGATCGATTCGCTCGACTTCCTCGATATCGCCTTCGCCATCGACAAGGCGTTCGGCATCAAGCTGCCGCTGGAGAAGTGGACGCAGGAGGTCAACGAGGGCAAGGCGAAGACCGAGGACTATTTCGTGCTCGGCGCGCTCTGCGGGAAGATCGACGAACTGGTCGCAGCAAAGGGCGCCGCCTGATTTTTGGCGCCTGATTTCCTGCCCGCGCCCGGCCGGTATCTGCCGGCCTCGCACTAACGCCCGCCGCTGACTTAATCCGACACGGAAGCCCGCCCGCCATGCGGCTCGAAACCTTCCAGATGATCACGCGTGTCCTCGCCTTCGACGCCGAGGCGAAGACGCTGACGGCGGCAGCCGACGTGCCGGCGGAAAGCCCGGTCTTCGAGGGGCATTTCCCCGGCTATCCGCTGCTGCCGGGCGTCCTGATGATCGAGGCCATGGCGCAGACCTCCGGCTGGCTGATCCTCGGCCTGAACGGGCTGACCGCCATGCCCTTCCTGACCGGGGCCAACTCGGCCAAGATGCGCGATTTCGTGCCGCCCTCGACCCCGCTCCAGGTCCATGCGCACCTGATCGGCGATGGTTCCGGCTATGCCGTGACCAAGGCGTATATCACCCGCGAGGGCAAGAAGGTGGCCGAGGCGGAGATCCGCTTCGCCGTGAAGACCTTCCCGGACCCGAAATTCGCCAAGATGATCCGCGAATGGGGCGAGCGGCTGGAATTTCCGTTCGAGAAGCTGGCCGCGGCCTGAGCCGGCGCACTGTCGGCGTCGCTCCGGCGCTTTTTTCAGAGCAGCCCCTATTCCCGTACCCGTTCAAGCCCCCACCGGAAGCGCGGAGGGATGCCACCTCGCTCACGCTTCGTGACGGGGCGGTTCACTTGGCCGACCTTGCCCTTCCGCCGGCCGGTCGTTATGTCCGGGCCTCCCGCCGCCTTCAAGAATCCGCAGGAACAATCCCGATGGCGCACGAAAAGCCCCGTCCCGAAAGGGAAGCCTGGATCACGGGGATCGGCCTCGTCTCCGCGCTCGGCGAGGGGCTGGATGCCCATTGGGCCGCGTTCAACGGCGGCCGCGAGGACTGGCTGAAGCTCGATTCGGGGACCTATGCGCCCTATCAGGTGCATCCGGCGGTTGCGCTGGACCTTGCCAAGCAGATCCCGGATCGGGGCGACCGCCGGCAGATGGAAGGCTGGCAGCGCCTCGGCACCTATGCGGCAGGTCTCGCCCTCGACGATGCCGGCGTGAAGGGCAATGACGACCTCCTGAAGAGCATGCACATGATCGTCGCGGCGGGCGGCGGCGAGCGCGACTATCAGGTCGACGGGCAGGTGCTCTCGGGGCTGGAGGCTTCCAACGAACCGGCCAAGTTCCTCAACGAACGGCTGATGAACGATCTCCGCCCGACGCTTTTCCTCGCCCAGCTCTCCAACTTGCTCGCCGGCAATATCTCCATCGTCCACGGCGTCGTCGGTTCCTCGCGCACCTTCATGGGCGAGGAAATGGCCGGCGTGGACGCGGTGCGCGTGGCGCTTGCCCGCTGCCATGCGGACCAGGGCGACATCTTCCTCGTCGGCGGCGCCTATTCGGCCGAACGCCCTGACACGATCCTGCATTTCGAGCTCGGCCACATGAACTGGACGGGCGAATGGGCGCCGGTCTGGGAGCGCGCAACGCAAGGCGGCGGCACGATTCTGGGCTCCGTTGGCGCCTTCCTCGTGATCGAGGCGCGCGAGCATGCCGAGAAGCGGGGCGCGAAGCCCATCGCGAAGCTGACCAAGGTGTCCTCCGACCGGACCACCCGCAAGGACGGCAAGGCCGAGCATGCCATGGCCGTGCAGTGGAACGAGATTTCGCCGAGCCTTGTTCCCGGCGCGACGGTGGTCGTGTCGGGCGCGACGGGCGTCGCGGAGGCGGTCGCCATCGAGCGCGACCTGCTCGACCAGCGGCGCGTGCCGACGCGCGCGACAGGCTCGGTCATCGGCCATAGCGTCGAGGCGACCTTCCCCGCGAACGTCGCGCTGGCCGCGATGATGGTGTCGCGCGGCGCGGCCATTGCGCCGGTCGGCGGTTCGGGCGCGGAAGCGGCGATGACCCGCAAGGTGAAACAGGCGGTGGTCACCTCGGTCGGCCACTGGCGCGGCGAGGGCATGGGCCTCGTCGAGGCGGTCTGAGCATTTTCGAGCGAAGTGGGCACCGGTTCGCGTGAAGAAAATGCGATCAACCAAGGAAACAGAAGTGACTGCGATCCGGACGGATCGCAATCGGATCTGAGGAGAGCAGGATGGCTTCGATGAAGGACAGGCACGGCCGGCCCGTGGTGGTCGTCACCGGCATGGGCGTCGTGACCTCCCTCGGCCAGGGCAAGGACGACAACTGGGCCAAGCTCACCGCCGGCCAGTCGGGCATCCATACGATCAACCGCTTTCCGATCGACGGCCTGCGCACGACCATTGCCGGCACGGTCGATTTCGTGCCCTTCGACAATGCACCGGACCTGACCACCAAGATGGCGGCTCTGGCCGGCGACGAGGCGGTGGCCGAAGCGAAGATCGGCGAGGCCGGCAGGTTCCCCGGGCCTCTGTTCCTCGGCATGCCGCCGGTGGAACTCGAATGGCCGCAGCGGCAGGACCTTGCCCGCGCCTCGGGCAAGGCCTCGGACATCACCTATACGGACATCCTCAAGGGCGCGGCCGCCAGGGACTTCTCGGCCATGCAGACGCGCTTCCTGTTCGGCTCCGTTGGCGACGAGCTGTCCGACCGCTTCGGCACCGAGGGCGCGCCGATCTCGATTTCCACGGCCTGCGCCACCGGCGCGACCGCCATCCAGCTCGCCGTCGAGGCGATCCGGCGCGGCGAGACCGAGGCCGCCCTCGTTGTCAGCGCGGACGGCTCGGCAAACCAGGAATCGCTGGTCCGTTTCTCGCTGCTCTCGGCGCTCTCCACCCGCAACGGCGATCCGACTGCCGCCGCGCGGCCCTTCTCCAAGGACCGCGACGGCTTCGTCATGGCGGAAGGGGCGGGGGCGCTGGTGCTGGAATCGTATGACCACGCCAAGGCCCGCGGCGCGACCATCCTCGGCGTCGTCGAGGGCTGCGGCGAGATGGCGGATTCGTTCCATCGCACCCGCTCGAGCCCGGACGGCGCGCCGATCATCGGCTGCATCAGGAACGCGCTGGACGATGCCGGCGTGACGCCGGCCGACGTGCAGTACGTCAATGCCCACGGCACTTCGACGCCAGAGAACGACAAGATGGAATATGTCGGCCTCGCCGCCGTCTTCGGCGACCATCTCGCCACTATCGCGGTTTCGTCCAACAAGTCGATGATCGGCCACACGCTCTCGGCGGCGGGCGCCATCGAGGCGGTGTTCACGCTGATGACCATCCGTAACGGCGTCATTCCGCCGACGATCAACCATGCCGAGGCCGATCCGGCCATCAGGATGGACGTGGTGCCCAACAAGGCCCGCGAGGCGAAGGTGATGCGCGCCATCTCCAACTCGTTCGGTTTCGGCGGCCAGAACGTCTGCCTCGTGCTTGCGGCGGAGCCGGCCTGATGGGACGCGTTCTCGTCACCGCAGGCGCCAAGGGCATGGGCGCGGCGATTGTCCGCGCCCTCGTCGAGGCCGGTCACGACGTCACCTTCACGGTGCGCTCGTCCGGCGATGCCGCCGAGGCGCTGGCCGCCGAGCTGAAGGCTGCCCATCCAGGCCGCGATGTCGCGGTTGCGACGCTCGACCTCGCTGACAAGGAGGCCGTGGACGCCTTCTGTGCCGAGCTGGAGAAGGGCGAGGCGCTCTATGGCCTCGTCCATAATGCCGGCCAGCCCTACGACCAGCTCGCCGCCGTGATGGATCAGGCCAAGGCCGAAGCCGTCATGCAGGTGAATTTCTTTGCCTTCACGCGCCTCGTGAATGCGGCGGTGCGGCCGATGATGCGCGCGCGCAACGGGCGCATCGTCGCCATCGGCTCGGTGACGGCGGAGCGCTCCAATCAGGGCAATGCCGCCTATGGCGCGTCCAAGGCGGCGCTGGCCGCCTATTGCCGCACGCTTGCCATCGAGAGCGCCAAGCGCGGGGTTGCGGTCAACGTGGTCGCGCCCGGCTTCGTCGATACCGACATGATGGCCAAATATGCCGATTATCGCGAGAAGATGGAGAGCCAGATCCCGGCGGGCCGCTTCGCGCGGCCGGAGGAGATCGGCGCGCTCGTCGCCTATCTGATGTCGCCGCTGGCGGGCTATCTGACCGGCGCGACCATTGCCATGGACGGCGGACTCACGGCATCGATGGGCCTGCAACGCTAGGTTGGAGACTGCGGGACGCCATGAAGGCCGCCGATCTGCCGGCTCCCGACGCTCCGCCCCCCGGCCGCTCGCCGCTCGGCGCGGCCTGGGCGTGGCTTCTCGCCACCATCGATGATCCGAACCGCGCCGCCTGGCTCTACCTGCCGGTGCTCGCCTTCCTGCCGCTGACCTTCGGCAGCGTCGCGACCTTCTTCTATTTCGGCGCCTGCATCTATGTCGGGCTGATCTTCCTCGGCCGGCGGCTCACATGGGTCTGGCCGCCGACGACCGCGTTCGGCTGCCTCGTGACGCTTGGTTATTTCGCGGTGACCATCGTCTCGCCGCTGTTCTTCCCCGACAAGCTGGACGGCTGGCGCGATGTGGGCACGGCGTTCCACTACCTGACGCTGACCATGCTGGTCGGCGCGCTGGTCCAGACGCCGAAGGTCGATGTCCTGGACCTGTTCCTCAACGGCCTGCGCGCTGGCGCCGTCATCTCCTTCGGCCATGCCCTGATGCAGGTCTTCGTCCTCGGCCATCCGCGGGCGACGGCCGGCATGGCCAACGCCATTCCCTTCGGAGACACGGCGATCCTCGCCGCGGGCCTGTCGATGGTCGGCTTCGCGCGCCTGTCCCCGCGCATGCGCGCCTTCGCCTTCCTCGCCGCGCTCTCGGGCATCGGCGGCTGCCTCCTGTCACAGACGCGCGGCGCGCTGCTCGCCCTGCCGCTGATCATCGTTGTGATCGGCGTGCATCTGTGGCCGCTCATCCGCAGGCGCATGGCGCGAGCGCTGCTGGCGCTCGGCCTGGTCATGATGGCTCTCGGCCTGTTCGGCACGCTGGCGAAGATTCCCGACCGGATCGCGCAGGTCCGGCAGGGCATCGAGACGGCCGAGCCGGCGCGCCACCGCGACCCCGCGACGGCGCATCGCGTGATCCTCTGGACCTATGGGCTCGATGCCTTCCTCGACCGGCCGCTGTTCGGATATGGCAGCCAGAATTCCGTCGATGAGGTGCGCGACCGGGCAGCGCGCGCCGGGTTTCCGCTGCCCGCCTACAGCCACCTGCACAACGAATACATGACGGTGGCGGTGGGGCGCGGTCTTGTCGGCCTTCTGGCGCTGCTGCTGCTGCTGGTCGCGCCGATCATCATCGCGCTCATGTCGCCGCCGGACGAGCGGCAGCGCGACCGCATCGCCTTCGCGGTGATCCTGTCGGGCAGCTACGGCCTGTTCGGCCTCACCAACCTGCTGTTCAGCCACGACCAGACCAATACGGTCTTCGCGTCGGCCTATCTGGTGCTGCTGGTGGCTTCGCATCAGGCGGCGGTCGGGCTGAAGACCTTCCGCCGGCCGTTCCTCGGCGTGCCGCCGGCCCGCTGAGGACCACGGCAACCATACCCGTTGACCATGGATCGCAAAGATTGTGGCGCCCGGCGGGGCGAGCGGATAGGGCTTTCCGGGGCATGCCGAACGAAGCGTGAAGGGTTTGGTTACAATGGCCGAGAAGTCGCGGATCGTCCCTGTGATCCTGTCGGGCGGCGCCGGAACGAGGCTCTGGCCCGCCTCGCGCGAGGCCTATCCGAAGCAGTTCCTGCCGCTGCTCGGCGAGCGCTCGACCTTCGAGGAAACGCTCCGGCGCGTCGCTGACGCGGCCGTGTTTGCCGATCCGGTGGTGGTGACCGGCGAGGACTTCCGCTTCCTCGTCGCCGACCAGCTCGCGCGCGGGGGAACCGCCGGCCGGATCGTGCTGGAGCCGATGCGCCGCGATTCCGGGCCAGCCATCGCGGTTGCCGCCGAACTCATCGTCCGGGCCGATCCGGACGCGGTGATGCTGGTGCTTGCCGCCGACCATCTTGTTTCCGACGCAGCCGCCTTCGCGGCGACCGCGCAGGCCGGTCTCGCCGCGGCCGAAGCCGGCGCGTTGGTGACTTTCGGCATCAAGCCGACCAATCCCGCCACCGGCTACGGCTATATCCGGCCGGGGGACATGATGGACGGGCGCGTGCGCATGGTCGCCGCCTTCGTCGAGAAGCCCGACGAGGACCGCGCCAGGACGTTCGTCGCCGAAGGCTATCTCTGGAACTCCGGCAATTTCCTGTTCCGCGCCGACGTGTTCCTCTCGGAGCTCTCGCGCTTCGAGCCGGAAATCGCCGCTGCCGCGAAGGCCGTGGCCGGCTCCATCGCCGTCGACAAGGCGGGCAACGTCACCTTCGAGCGGATCGACCGCGACGCCTTCGCCGCCTCGCCGGCGAAATCCGTCGACTATGCGGTCATGGAGCGCACGGACCGCGCCGCCGTCATCGAGGCCGACTATGCATGGTCCGATCTCGGCTCCTGGGAAGCGCTCTGGGACATGGCCGACAAGGATGCCGCCGGCAATGCCGTCCGCGGTGCCGTATCGCTGTCGGGCACCCGCAACTCCTATGTCGCCAGCGACGACATCCATACCGCCGTGATCGGGCTCGACGATGTCGCGGTGGTCGCCACCAAGGATGCCGTCCTGGTGGCGAAGCGCTCGGTTGCGGCCGAGCTGAAGGGCCTCGTCGCCGATCTCCGTCAGGCGCCCGAGACACGCCGCCTCGCCGACGAGCACCGGCAGGTGCTGCGCCCCTGGGGCTCCTACGAGAGCGTCGACCGCGGCGAGCGCTTCCAGGTGAAGCGCATCGTGGTCAAGCCGGGTGCGCGCCTGTCGCTGCAGAAGCATTTCCACCGCGCCGAGCACTGGATCGTGGTCAAGGGCACGGCGACCGTGGAGGTCGACGGCTCCTCCCGGATCGTGCGCGAGAACGAGAGCGCCTACATTCCGCTCGGCGCGTGGCACCGCCTCTCCAACGAGGGCAAGATTCAGCTTGAGCTGATCGAAGTGCAGTCGGGCAGCTATCTCGGCGAGGACGACATCGTCCGCTCCGAGGACGACTACAAGCGGGTTTAGTCGAGCACCACGCGTCCTGTCGGTGTCAGGCCGTTGCAGCGCCAGATGCTGAACGAGCGGTGCGTGTCCCAGTCGTAATAGACCAGCGCCTTGACGCGCCCCATGGCGGCGAAGCCGAGAAACTCCGTCTCCATCCGCTGGACGAGGTCGGCCCGCCGGGTGTCGTCCACCGGGCAGGTGGTGGAGACGTTCGGCACGCCCCATTCCGTGATCCAGCAGGGCCGTCCGCCGGTCTCGACGGTGCCGCACAGGGTCATGGCCTGCCGGATATGCTCCTGCCAGCCGGCGCCCTCGGGATAGAGGTGCAGCCCGATGCCGTCCACCACGTCGAGCAGGCCGCGCTGGCGCAGGGCGGCGAGAAAGACGGAGGCCTCCACCGCATCGCCGCCGGACCGCTCGGCCCATCGCTGCGGAATGTCCGCGGTGCCGGCCGAGACGATGGGGACCGAGCGGAAGGCAGTGCCGGCGTCGCGCAGCCGGCGGGCGATCTTCAGCACCTCGACATAGTTGTCGAGGCCGCGGCCGAAAGCCTCGGCATTCGGCATCGTCGCCATGGTCGCCCGGTCGAACACCCGCCCGCGCTCGCCGACGGCGAGGTCGCCGTTGAAATCGGCCCAGTTCAGTTCGTTGCTGAATTCGATGGCGGCGAGGTCCGGCTTGATCTCCTCGATCCGGCGCCAGAGCCAGGCGAACCGCTCCTCGAAGCGTGCGGTGTCGACATCGGAAAGACGCGGGCGGGCGGTGAAGCGCCTCGCCGCCGCGCGGTCGGTCGCGCCCTGCCGCAGATATTCCGGGGCGAGAACGCCGAAGTTGAGGATGATCGTCAGGCCGTTGTCGCGGGCGATCCGCAGGGTTTCGAGGCCGGTTTCGGTGGGGCGCACGATGTTGAGGCGCGCGACCTTCACGCCGTTCTCGACCATCTGCCGGATGATCCGCTCCCGCTCGGCGGGCGGCAGCTGGTTCAGGTTAACCCGGTTGACGCCCATGATCGCGTCGCGGGCGAGGCTCCGGGGTGTGTTTGCCAGCAGGAAAACTGCAGCAATCAGGAATAGGAAAAGGCGCTGGCCCATAGCTCGTCCTCCACGCGCTGGATGAGCCCCCCGGAATTGTCGCCGAACTTGCGGGCGAAGGGTCGCGGCTGGCTGCGCAGCAGCTCGGCATCGCCCGTCGTCTCGAATGTGTGGGGCGCCGGCACCGTGTCCCACTTGGCGTAGACGAGGCCGGGTTTCGCCGTCTCGTGCAGCCCGAGCTTGACCATGGCCGACTGGAAGAAGGCCTCGTCGGGGATCGCGGAGAACCGGAAGGCGTCCACGAAGGCCCGGTCGCTCTCGGCGAGTTCGACGATCCTTTCCGCCGTGGGCCTCGTCAGCGACCACCATTGCGCGCCCTTGGCATAGCGGTGGCTGGCGAGAAATGCCGGCCGTTCGCGCCGCGCGCGCTCGGCCTCCGCGAAAACCTCGGTCAGGTCCTCGTCGAGATGGCGATGCAGGAAATGCGTCCCCGGCCGCAATTCGCCGAGCCGGGTGTCCGGCAGGTAGACGTTGCGGATGCGCTCCAGCGTCTCGGATGTCGGCTGGACGATGTTGGAATCGATGCGGTCATGACGCTGGCCGAGCAGTTCCGCGATGCCCGCCGGCGAACTGACGGGAAAGGTGTCGCCGGAAATGAGCGTGAACGTGCTGAGGTTCTCGTCCTTCAGCCCGTGGCGCAGCAGGTCGAGCGCCGCCGCGACCATGGCGTAGGAACCCCACCGGATGCGGTGGCGCTGCGCCATGATCTCCACGCCCTCGAACCGGAAAGCCTCCGCATCAGCGGAGGCGTCGACATGGGCGATGACGGCGAAATGCGGCGAGAGCGACGCCGTCAGCCGCTGGAACAGCCAGGGGAGGCGGTGCGCCAGAATCAGGATGCAGTGGTCGCTCATGTGCTTTCCCGCCGGTTTCGTGGGCCTCCCGCCGTGATCACTGAACGAAGGTCACGGAACTCCAGGGCCGGAGACTGTGGCGGTAGACGTCCCAGTTCTTGCCATAGGAATTGTCGTGAAGCCGGCAGGGCTTGCCGAGGATGGACGAGGCGATGGCGACGTGCAGGCGGTCCGTCTCGACGGACTGGGACAACCGGATCGCCTCCAGGAAGCACCAGGACGACTTTTCCGAATTACGCGGCCATACGCCGAACTCGAACAGCCAGGATATGTCGAGGTCGTCGGTCGGGTGGCGGCCGGTCGATTCGCCGTCCTTGCGGAAGAAGCGGGAGAGGGAGGCCGCGCCGATATCGGCGGGCAAACGGCCTTCGCCCTTCAGCTTTTCGAGGAAAACCGACTGGAACTCGGCCGCATCGGGGTCCTCGTTCAGCAATTCATCGGGATCGAGGTGGAAGGCCATGTCATGGGCCAGCACGACCTCGCAGCGCGGATTGATGCCGACAACGTGGTCGTAGCTCTTCACCTCGCGGCAGATGAGCATGACTTCCTTGGGCAGGTCCGCGATCAGGTCCTCGTTGCCGCGGATCGTGTGCGACAGCAGGATGATGCGCTTCGCACGGCCCGCGAAACGCTCCAGCGCGTTGCGGATGGTCGCGTAGAGCGGGATGAAATTGCCGCCGCCGCCAAGGATGACGGTCTTGCCGTCCACCTCCGCATCGAGCGTTATCGCCTGATAGGCGATGTTGAGCCGGCGGAAGAGCTGCATCGTCGCGGTCGAGATCAGTGAATCGCCGGCATTCCCGGAATTAGGCAGGAACAGGACGCTCTTGTTTCTGTAGTCGCGCAGCAGTTCCGTCGTCTCGTATTGCCTCAGCCAACGGGGATTTTCGCGATCCATGCCTGATATGTCCTGCTCGTGTCGGGTCTGGCGGTGACTTCTGTCGATCGTCGGCTTCGGCCGGGCAACACCGGCAATGATCCTCGCAGCCCAATGGGCAGCAAATGTGACCGTCAGCCGACATGGCGCGCGCGCCGTCTCGACGGGCAGTGTCCCGCCCGGCGCAATTTCAGCCCCGAGATTGGGCCGGCGGGCGCGCAGGCGACCAGCGCCCGCTGATATCGCGCTTAATCAACCGTGAGCGATTTCGCTGCAATGCAGCATCATGCGTGCAATGCAATACATCCATGCCGAAATGGGCGGCCGGAAATGGTCCCACCCTCGCCTTAATGGTCAGCCAAACTTTGTCGATCCGAGAGTTCGCGTTGATCCCAGTGGTTTTGGGTGTTAGCGTTCTCGCGCCGCAACGATCAATAATCGCTAAATTTTGCACTTTCTTGGCTCAATCGAGGGTTGAATCTATTGAGCATTGTCCCTGACGATAGTTTCCTGGCGAAGGAGTGGCCCGAGCTTCGGGGTGCGGCTTTTGCGCTCTTATCCTTCAGCGCTGTCATCACAATTCTATATCTCGTGCCGTCGATCTACATGCTCCAGGTGTTTGAGCGTGTGATGCAGAGCCGAAATCTGTCGACTCTAATGTTCTTGTCGATCATGGTTCTGCTGCTGACGGTGATCTGGACGGCGCTGGAAGTCGTTCGCGTGCGGGTGCTCGGAGAGGTTGCCAACGCCCTCGACGAGAAGATCAGCGCGCGCGTGTTCGACGCGGTCAACCGGCAGTCGCGGGCGCTCACCGCGCAGGCGCGGGCGATGGTCGTGCAGGACCTCAACGTGCTCCGCGACTTCATCTCGGGCACGCTGCCGATCCAGTTCATGGACCTGCTTTTCGTTCCCCTCGTCATCATCGCGATGACCTTCTTCCATCCCGTGATGGGTCTGGCGCTGCTGATCCTGACCTTCGTCGTGGTGGGCCTGTCGGTCTGGACCCAGCGTGCGGCGCGCCGCGAGATCAAGAACTCGCTGACCGCATCGGCGAAGGCCGGCGAGTTTGCGCGCGCGGTGATGGGAACCTCGGAGGCAACCCGCGTCATGGGCATGCTGCCCGAGCTTGCCTCGCGCTGGCGCGGGCAGGTGAGGGAAGCGCTCGGCTGGCAGCAGGCGGCGACCAATCATGCGGGGGTGCCCGCCTCGATCCTGCGCTACCTCAGGCACCTCTACATGCCGATCATGCTGTGCGTCGGCATCCTGCTCTACCTCAACGAGGCGGTCGGCCCCGGCATCGTCTTCGCCGCGATGATCGTGGTGAACCGCGCGGTGCAGCCGGTCGATACGATCGCCAACAACTGGCGGACGATCTGGAACGTCCAGATGTCGGTCGAGCGGCTCGACAAGCTGCTCAAGGAGGCCGGCGAGCGCAGCTCGAAGATCGCGCTGCCGGAGCCCAACGGACCGCTCGTGGTCTCGCGCATCGTGGCGACGCCCTCCGACCGCGACAATGTCGTCCTCGCCGACGTTTCCTTCGCCGCGCCGCCCGGCTCGATCACTGCCGTCGTCGGCTCCAGCGGCGCGGGCAAGTCCTCGCTCGCCAAGGTGCTGGTCGGCGGCTGGAACCTGCGCAAGGGCGCGATCACCCTCGACGGCCACGATCTCTCGCACTGGGACCAGGACCGGCTCGGGCGCTATGTCGGCTACGTGCCGCAGGAGGTGGTCCTGCTGCCCGGCACGCTCGCCGAGAACATCGCCCGGTTCGAGCCGCCGAGCGAGGAGCGCGACGCCAGGATCATCGAGGCCGTCAGGATCGCCGGCATCCAGGACATCGTCGCGAAGCTGTCGGACGGGCTCAACACCCGCATCGGCCCGGACGGCCACACGATGTCCGGCGGCCAGCGGCAGCGGGTCGCGCTGGCGCGCGCAGCTTTCGGCAATCCGCGCCTCGTGGTGCTGGACGAGCCCAATTCGAACCTCGATTCGATCGGCGAGAAGGGGCTGGCGGCGACGCTCGCCGCGATGCGCGACAGCGGCGCCATCGTCATCCTCGTGACGCACCGGATGAACATGCTGACCTATGCCGACAACGTGCTGGTGATGACCGGGGGCACGGTCCACGCCTTCGGCCCCCGCGATGTCGTGCTGAGCCGCCTGTCGCTCGCCGCGCCACGACAGATCGGCCATCAGCCGCCAGCCGTCGGCGATGCCAGCGTGGCGGCGAGTTGAGGAGGCCGCGATGACGATGATCGAAGCGGCCGTCCGCGACACCGTTCCCATGGCTCCCTCCGCCAACTGGCGGCGGTCGGTGCGGATGGGCTACCTCATTATTTTCGGGGCCATCGGCACCTTCGTCGCCTGGGCGAGCATTGCGCGGCTGGACGGCGCGGCGGTCGCGGGCGGCGTCGTCGCGAGCGAATCCTACCGGCGGACGGTGCAGCACCTCGAAGGCGGCATCGTGCAGCAGATCCTGGTGCGCGATGGCGACCGGGTGAAGGCGGGCCAGCTCCTCCTGAAGCTCGACCCGACCCGCACCACCGCGCAGAACGACCTCTACGGCAACCAGCTTGCCATCTACCGCGCGCAGGAGGCGCGGCTGCTCGCCGAGTTCGAGAACCGGCCGGCGCTGAATTTCCCGCCGGAGGTCCTTGCCCGCAAGGACGAGCCGGCCGTGCGGCCGATGATCGAGGACCAGCAGCGCCTGTTCGAGAGCCGGCGCCGGGCACTGACCAGCAACGTGCAGATCGCCGAGGCGCAGATCGAGCAGACCAAGCGCGAGTCGGAGCAGGCGCGCTCGGAGATCCAGACGGCGCAGGCGACGCTCGACCAGGTCGAGGCCGAGCTGACCCAGCTCCGCCCGCTGTTCCAGCGCCAGCTCGTGCCGACGACGCGGATGGCGCCGCTTGAGCGCGAGAAGGTCCGCCTTCTCGGCGTCATCAGTTCCGGAACCATCCAGACCGAGCGCCTGAAGGAGCGGCTGTCCGAACTGGAGTTGCGGCGCCGGCAGGTGGAACAGGATTTCCGGCAGGAGACGTCGGTCCAGCTCGTCGAGGTGCGCAAGCAGCTCAGCGACGCAAGCCAGCAGCTGCTGCTCACCGCCGACATCCAGACCCGCACCGACATCCGCGCGCCGCTCGACGGCACGGTGCAGCAGTTGCGCATCTTCACGGTGGGCGGCGTCGTGCGGCCCGGCGAGCCGATCCTCGACGTCGTGCCGGCGGAGGATGACCTCGTCGTGCGCGCACGGGTGCAGCCGAACGATGTCGACCGCGTGGCTCCGGGCATGGTCGCCGAGGTCAAGTTTCCGGCCTTCCACTATATCGGCAACCAGATCATCCGCGGCAGCGTCAAGTCGATCTCGCGCGACCGTCTGGTCGACGAGGCCACCAAGGAGGCCTATTTCGCCGCCGAGGTGGTCGTGGACCGCGCGACGGTTCCCGAGACCATCGTCCGCCGCCTGACAGCCGGCATGACCGCCGACGTGATCCTGCCGACCGGCGAGCGCACGGTGATGGAATACCTCGTCCGGCCCCTCACGGATCGCTGGAGCAAGGGAATGCGTGAACGATGACGGCGGCCCGATCGGCCCCGGCCGCCTCAGCGCAAAACCCGGCATTAATGCCCGAAAGGATGACGATGGACGGACGGCCGGTCGAGGTTGCGCAGGAGACGCGACGCATTCTGAACGTGGGTTGCGGCACCCCGGGGCGCGAGCGCCTGCACGCGGCCTTCCATGACGAGGAGCGCTGGCAGGAGGTGCGGCTCGACGTCGACAAGGACGTCAATCCCGACATTGTCTGCTCGATCACCGACATGGGCGAATACGTCACCTCCGGCACCTACGATGCCCTCTGGTCGTCGCATACGGTCGAGCACCTCTACGACCACGAGGCCGCGCTCGCCTTCGCGGAGTTTCGCCGCGTGCTGCGCCCGGACGGTTTCGCGCTGATCCGCTGCCCCGATCTTCAGGCGGTGGTGGAGGCGATCCGCACCGACGGGCTGGAGACGGTCGCCTATGTCGCGCCGGCCGGGCCCGTCACGCCGCTGGACATGCTGTTCGGCTTCCGCCCGTCGATCGCGCGCGGCAATACCTTCATGGCGCACAGGACCGGATTTACGGATCTGCGCATCGGCCGCATGCTCATCGAGGCCGGATTCGCCGAGGTGAGGACCAAGCGGTCGCAGTTCGACCTCTGGGCCGTCGCCATTGCCGAGAAGCGCTGGGCGACCGGCATCCTGAAGCACCTCGGGCGCTTCGGGCTCGATTTCAAGGACAGTTGAGGCGAGGACCGCGCCTTGCCATTCCCATCCTTCGTCGCGCTGGAGGGCGCAGCAACAGGCGATGCGCGCCGGCTGCTCGCCAGGGGGGCGGAAGCCCTGCGCGCCGGCGACCCGGCGACCGCCTGGCTGATCGCCGACCTGCTCGTCCGCTCGCGCGGCGGGGCCGAGGCCATGCCCTACCTTCTGCGGGCTTCTGCACTGGCCCGGCTTGGCCGACCCGAGGAGAGCCGCCGCGACCTTGAGAGGGCGGCCTTCTGCGCTCCATACGACATGACAGTGATCGAGGCCGTTCTGGCCACCGGTGCGACGCAGGATCGCGCGCGCGCGCTGGAGCGCCTCGCCGGCCTGAGCGAGGCCGATCCGGACGTTGCCCTGACAGCGCGGCTGGCCGCTGCGGCCAAGCGCGCCGCGGTCATCTGCGCGCCGTCGCAGGAGGGTGTCCGGCTGTCGGGCTGGGCTGCCTTGCCGCTGAGCATCGAACTTGAAAACGAGGGGGAGGGCGGCGGTCGTGCCCTGTCGCTCGCCATCGACCAGCCGGCGGGCAATGGCCGCCCCGGATTTACCGGCACCGCTTTCGCGCCGTGGGACGAGCACGATCTCGCGCGGGCGTTCCGGGCCGCGGGGGACGACGTCCTCATTCATCCCGCGACCGTTCTGCGGCCGGAGATGCAGGCGAGTCCGCCCGCCGACCCGCGTGATTTCTCGCGAAGCGGTCGGGGGCTGCTGGTCATCGTGCCGGTGCACGACGATTTCGACGCGACCTCTGCCTGTTTCCGGTCGCTTGCCGAGAACCTGCCGCAGGACAGGCCGGTGCGCGTTATCGCGATCGATGACGTGACGCCCGATCCCCGCGTTGCCGGCCTCCTCGACGATCTCGCGGCGAGCGGGGCCATCAAGCTTGTCCGGAACCGGCTGAATCTCGGCTTCGCCGCGAGCGTCAATCGCGGCCTGAAATGCCGCCTGCCCGGCGAGGATGTCGTGCTCCTCAACGCCGATACGCTGGTGCCTCCATCAGCGCTTGAGCGGCTCCACGACATCGCGCTGGCCGACCCGGCCATCGGAACGCTGACGCCGCTCTCCAACAATGGCGAGGACACGAGCGTTCCCCGGCGCTTCACCGCCAATGCGCTGGGATCGGAGGCGGAAGTGGCCGAACTCAATGCGCTGGCATGGCGGGCCAATGGCGGCAACACCACGGTCATGCCGAACGGCGTCGGCTTCTGCATGCTGATCGCAGCGCCGCTGCTGGCGCGCCAGCCTCTCCTGCCGCTCGCCTTCGGCCGCGGCTATTACGAGGACGTCGCCTATTGCCTCGCCGCCCGCGGGCATGGCTTCTCGAACCGCTGCGCCAGCGGCGTCTATGTCGGCCATCACGGGTCGCGCTCGTTCCAGTCCGACAGGCGCTGGCTGGTGAAGCGGAACCTCGAACGCCTGACCGGGCAGTTTCCCGGCTATCGGACGGAGGCCGACGCCTTCCTTGCGGACGATCCGCTCGCGGAAGAGGCTGCGCGGCTGGAGCTCTTCTGGCTGCAGGACCGGCGCGTCGTTCTCGTGCTCGCCGCGGCCGGCGCGGCAGCGCGGGTCGGCGATGCGCGGCTGCGCGAACTGTCCGGATCGACGGCCCCGATGGTGATTGCCAGCGTCGGCGAGACGGGCACCGTCGTCCTGCGCGGCGGGGAGGGCGGCTTTCCGCAGAACCTGACCATCGACCGCCGGCAGCCCGACGATCAGGCGCTGCTGCATCGCCTTGCGCGCGCCTGCGACGCGCTGGTCCTTGTCGATCCGGATCGCCTGCCCGGCGATCTCGCGGCCATCGGCCGGCAGGCGGCGAACATCGCCGCTGCCGTGCTGACGTCGGCTCCGTCCGGCGGGTACGCTACACCGCGCTGGTGGGTGGCATCGCGGGGCGCGATCCATGCCACCAGCCGGCGTCTCGCCGACCTCTGGAACCGGCAGGACGTGGCGGCTCAGCCCCCGCCCGCGACCACGCCGACGACGCGGCCCGCCGTCCCGGTGCGCTCGGACGCGCTCTACCTGCTGTCGGCGGATGATGACGACGAGAGCGCCAAGTCCTGTGCGGAGCTTGGACGCATCTGGCCGGAGCAAGGCGGCGGCATTTCACTGGTCGCCGTCGGCGCCAATGCCCCCGCCGACAAGGCGGCCGTCGCATGGCTCGGCCCGATGATGGCCGGCGAGTTCGCCGAATGGTTTCCCCTCGCCGGGCCCGGCCCGGTCCTGCTGGCGTCGCGCACCTTCGGCTGCGGCGATCCCCGCCTCGACTGCTGGCTGGCGCAGGGTCACCCCGTGGCGTGGTTCGAGGCCGGCCTCGCCGAGCCGCGGCTCGACGGGTGTGGTCTGGCTCTGCCGGACGACTGGCCGGCGGAGAAGGTCGGCCACGCTCTATCCGGGTGGCTCGACAGCCTAGCGCGCAGCCGCGCCGCCTGAGCTTGGGCGGAGCAGTTCTCCGACCGCTTCCCGCACCGAGCCAGCCAGAACCTGTTCCTGCAAGAGCGCGGCATGGGCCGGCCAGATCACCGAGCGGTAGTCGTAGCGTTCCGCCGCCACGCGGGCGGCCTCGGCGCGCAGGCCGGCATAGCGGTCGGGATGAGCCAGCGCCTCCGCCACGGTGGCGGCGATCGCCTCAGGCTGGAAGAAGGGCACGATCAGGCCGTTGACGCCGTGCTGGATCACTTCCGTCACGGGCGGCGTGTCCGACCCGATCATGAGGCAGCCGAGCGCCATGGCTTCCAGCGCCGACCACGACAGGACGAAGGGATAGGTCAGATAGACATGCGCCGACGAAATCCTGAGCAGCTTCAGATATTTGTCGAAGGGCAGCGCACCCAGGAAATGAACGCGGGAAAGGTCGAGGTCAGACCCGAGCTCGGCCAGCATGGCCTCGCGCCATGTCTCGTGGGCCGCGGGCTTGTTGCCATAGGACACCCGGTCGCCGCCGACGATGTAGACGCGCGCCTTCGGCCGCTCGCGCAGCAGCGCCGGCAGGGCGCGCATGAAGATGTGGAAGCCGCGATAGGGTTCCAGATTGCGCGCGACGAAGGTGACGATCTCGTCGCCCGGCCGGATCGTTTCGCCATGGATGCCGGCAAGGCCGCTGCCCGCGAGCGCTTTCAGGCGCGGGATGTCGAGGCCGTCGTGGACGACGTGGATCTTCGACTGGAACTCCTTGGGAAACACCGTCTTCTGCCACTGCGTCGGTGAGACCGCGAAATCCGCCTCGATCATCGACAGGGCCGTCGCCGCGTTGCGCAGCGACACGCGCACCTCGCCGTCGATGCCGAGGGCGGGGAACTCCTTGTCGAAGCCGACATCGGCGCCGAAGGGCCAGTAGTAGAACTCGCCGTAGCAGCAGATGGTCGCGTCGGGGAAAAGCGCGCGCAGCGGCAGGGCCTCGCCCCAGCCGGGATGAACGTAGATCAGCTTCGGCTCGAAGCCGGAGAGCCGCAGGGCGTTGGCGGCATAGAGAACCTGCTCGGCGCGGCGCGATTCCAGCTCGAAGCGGCGCGCGAAGGAATGAACGGGGCCGAGTTCACGTCCCGAGAAGTCGTATTTCAGCAGTTCGACGCCATCGAGGCCGGGCGCGGTGGCGGAGCCGATGGCCTTCACGCGGATGCGGGGCGAGGCGCTGAATGTCTGGGCAAGATTGCGGAACTGGGCGGGAAAGTTCGAGTGGACGAACAGAATGTCGACCTGGCTCATGAACTGCCCGAAGCCCGCTCTCTCAAGTCGTCGAACGAAAACAGGGGACTGTCGTCGAGACCGAGCGGTTCGTCCAGAGGCTCGGCGATATGCTGGTCGAACACCTGGCGCCGGACGCTGTCTCGCGCCGGCTCGAAGGGCCGACCGGAGGCTTCTGCGGCGCCGGCCGCGAGCCACCGGCGCGAGAAGGCGAGGGCGGTCGCCAGTTCCAGAGGGCAGCAGGAATCGGCTGTCAGCCCGAGGATGCGGCTCGCCGACAAGGCGATCAGGGAATCCAGCCGCACGGTGTAGAGGGGGCCGGCGAGGTCGCGCGGCAGACCGCCTATCTGCTCGACGAGATCGAGCGCCATCAGGGTTTTGGCGGCGTTCTCAAGTCGCGGCCCGCTCTGCTGGATGCGCGCCAGCAGCGAGACGATGGTCGAGAAGGCCTGGCTTCGCCCGCCCTTCTTGCCGGCCATCTCGAAGGCCTGGTCGGAATCGGTGGGGTTCTCGGCGAGTTCGGGCGCGACTTCGATGGAACCGCCCGCCCCGGGGCGGAAGGGCATGCAGCGCAACGCCATCGGCACGTAAGGCGGGCGCCATCGCCCGTCATCGGCGAGCAGGCGGTGGCTGACCATATGCGGCTGGACGATCGCGACAGGGCGCATGCCCCGGTCGTGCAGTTCGAGCGCCAGCGGGCAGAAATGGGCGAGCGCCATGAACTCGGTATCGGCGATGGGGAGGACGCCGACGCGGTCGAGCCAGAAGAACGAGGCCGGCCGCTGCCAGCCCGCGCGCTCGTAGTCCTTCAGCGGAACGAAGGCCAGAGGTTCGGCGGAGGTCGTCATGGCAGGTTGACCATAACCTGCGGTTCGGCCTTTGCGTCCAGACCTTTCTGGATATCGCGCCGCGCGGCCATGAGCAGTGCGCTCATCCGGAACAGCGACAGGCGGTGCGAGGCAAGGAGCAGGGCCGCTTCCGCGCCCGCCTCCACCAGCGCCCGGTGCAGGCGCGCATCGTTCAGCCGGCCGGGATCGACGATGAGAAGGTCGGTAAAGGTCGCGCGCTGCCCGTTCCCGAGGTCGAGATCGACGGGCCAGGCCTTCAGGAAGCCGCCCTCGGCGAGCGCTCGCGAGAAGTCCTCGGTCGCGGGCAGGGCATTGGCCATGCTCACCGCGAGCTTCGCCCGATGGCGGGCCGCCTTGGTGAACTTGCCGTCCTCGCCGAGCAGCGGCGCGCCGATGTCGCCCGGCTGGTCGGCGATGACCCGGTCCGCGAGGATCTGCTTCCGTGCGATGCTCTCGGCGTCCGGCACGACCAGCGGAAAGGCCTGGAAAAGGAGCGGGAGCGCGTCGCCCTGCAAGGCCGCATCGGCCGGCAGGCCGCGCCCCCGATCCAGGAGAGAGCGGAAGGCGCAGAATGAGGGAACGTCGTCGGGCCCGATGCGCCAGCAGAGCGGAAACCAGCGGGCGAGATCCTGCGCCTCGGCCATGACGATTGGCACGAGCCGGGCGTTCCGGACCACCGGATAGGCGGCCTGCGCGAAGATGCGATGGTGGCCCCACCGCGTGTCGATGGGCGCCGGATCCTCGTAGAACGAACGCAGGAACTGCATCTGGCCTCGTGAGATGGGATGGTGGTCCATCAACGCGGAAGAGCGGAAGAGGGGTCCGCGAAGACCCCTCTCCCGCCTTTTTCGTCAAGCCTGAGCGTCGAGACGCGTCGATCAGGTCGTCGTCTTGAACACGATGTTCTCGACGTCGTAGATCTTGAGCGTATCGCCGTTCTCGAACGTGATCTCGGTGTAGTTGTCGTTGACCACGTAGCCGCCCTCGGCAATGTCGCCCTCGAGGTGATCGATGTAGAGCGTGTCGTTGCCCGACCCGCCATAGATCGTATCGTTCCCGACAGAGCCGCCATCCGAGAGGCTGTTGATGATGTCGTTGCCGGCACCGCCGTAAACGAGATCGTTGCCGCTCGACACGGTGATCGTGTCGGCACCCGAGCCGCCGTCGACCGTATCGTCGCCGCCGCCACCGATGATGGTGTCGTTGCCCGATCCGCCGAGGATGGCGTCGTTGCCGTCGCCGCCGGTGACCTGATCGTCGCCCGAGCCGGCATCCACGGCATTGTCGCCCGTGCCGGTATCGATGACGTCGTTGCCAGAGCCGCCGATGACAGTGTCGTCACCCGAACCGCCGAACAGCGTGTCGTTGCCGCTGCCGCCGTCGATCTGGTCGTCACCGTCGCCGGACGAGACCCAGTCGTTGCCGGAGCCGGCTTCGATCGTGTCGTTGCCCGTGCCGGAAATGACCGTGTCGGCGCCCGCGCCCGACTTCACCGTGTTCTCGCCGTCGCCGGCCACGATGTAGTCCTTGCTGGCACCCTGGCTGGTGATGACATCGTCACCCTGGCCGGTCGCGACCACGGTCTCGCCCGAAGCCTTGATATTGGCCTCGACCGAAGCCGTCGTCTCGAAGATCACCGCCTTGTTCTCGCCGGTGATTTCGACAGGACCCGTCGGGTCGCCGTCATAGAGGAGGAATTCCTCGGAGTCCGATTGCGACGGGTCGCCCAAGAAGAGCGTCTCGCCGCGGCCGAGTTCGCCTGCGGTGCTGCCGGCATCGAAGACGCCGATGGATTGCAGTCCGTCCAGGATCGCGCTGCGGTCGGCTTCGCTGAACGTGCCCGTCTCGTCGAGCACCTCCCCGAGTCCGGCCTTTGAGTAGTCGTAGGTCGCCATCTACGTATTCCTTTCTGAATGCCCCGTGCCCGTCAGGCGCTGTGAGCGTTGGCCGCGCGGAAGACCCGGACGCGGCCGGTAGTGCCGTTCATCGCCTGTTTCGCCAGGACGTGATTGCTGGCGATCTGGCTGTTCGCGGCCGCCTCGAGCGGCGCACGCTGTGCGACCGCCATCGGCATGGCCGGCCTTGCAGGAGCCGGGCGCGCCACCGCCGCCTCCTGCAGGGAGAGGCGGATGCCGACCAGCGGCTCGGTCCCCGACGGGCCGGACAGCTCGATGGAGTTGCCGATCTTCGTCACGATGGGGTTGCCGAGGAACAGGGCATCGATGCTGAGCTGGAATGAGGCCGCCGCCCGGCCGATCAGGGAGAAGGTCAGTCCGGTGAGCGGCGTAGCGCGGCCGCGCGTTCCGACGAAGGACCCCGCGGAAGTTGCGGGGAACGACAGGGGCCGGCGCAGGCGGGCCTCTGCCGAGACGAGCACGTCGATGCCCTCGGCGAGGCGGCCGAGCTGAACCTCGATGCCTTCGACCGACATGGGCACGCGCGGCCCGCAGATCCACTCGCCGCTGCCGACGACCACATCGCCGTGACGGGCGACATGGGCGAGGATGCGGAAATCATCGAGCGCGTCGCGGAGCGAGGTGGCGAGCACGGCGGGCGCCGGCATCGCCACCCGATCCGCGATCCGGTCCTCCTGGGGGAGGTGGGAACTCAGGCGCTCCACATGGATTTCGGCGTCCAGGCTGCCGTCATCCTCCGCGGGAACGATCTCGATCACGATTGTCGTGTCCCGCTGTGCGCGGACCACGACGGCATTGCCGGGCTTTGCCAGCACCTGCTGGCTATGCGAGGTCAAGCCGATCAGCTCGGCCTCGCCGTCCTTCTGCGCCGTCAGAACGATGCGGGGCGCGACCCGCTTGGCTTTTGAGTTGGTGTAGCGGACGACGACGACGCCACGCGGAATGCGCAGCTCGCGTCTTTCGCTACCGGCCGGTCTATGAGCCCAGGAAACAACCACGAGACAGCCTCACGTTCACCTTCGTTGTTCTTATGCCGAGACCGCTCCGGGAACGGTCGCGACGGCGAATCCCTGCCAGTCCCGGCTGCTGTTCGCAGCCGGCCGCCCTCACGCTTCGGCAAAGACCTCCCGGCGCCGCCGCACCGTGGCGCGGCAGTCGTTGTGTCTGCTCGTTCAGGTCAACGGGGCGGCCGGCCCGGCCGCCCCCGTCGTCACGCCGCCGCCGCGACGGTGGTGAGCGTCAGCCTCTCACGGATGCGGTCCAGCCTGGGGCCGCCATCGATCAGGGCGAAGCGCCGCCGGGGCGGGCTGTCGCGCAGGATTTCGCCGTAAAGAGCCAGGTATTCCGCATAGTTGGAGAACATGCGCCGGTTGCCGAGGTCGACATAGCTCTCGGTCGGCAGACCGTTGGTGATGACGACCTGGGGCTCCTCGAACTCCAGGTGGAAGTAGTCGACGCGCTCAAGCCGCGCGGCGCGGCGCACGGAGCCGTCGTTCACCAGCAGGCCCGCCGGCACGAGCTGGTCGTCGACCAGCACGGCATGGTCCGGGGAGACCATCAGGTCGCGGTCCGGCATGCTCTCGCCGAGGGCGTGCGCGCCGATGACCACCGGCACGATCCGCTCGTTGGCGTCGAGGAAGCTGCGCGAATAGCTGCGCCGGCCGATCCACTTGATCGCGACCGCCGTGCCGTCCGTGGTCGTGACCTCGTCGCCGATCGACAGGTTCTCGACCGCGACGTCGCCCTGGGGCGTGCGGACGAGCGTGCCACGCGTCAGGCAGGCGACCTCGACCCGCGCGGCCACTTCCTGCACCGTCGCGCCCTTGACGATGATCGCGCCCGTACCGGTCTCGATCCGGACGTCCTCGCCGTCCTGGGCGATGGAGTAGGAAGTGAAGCTGGTCAGGTCGATCCGGTCGCTGTTGCCGAAGTCGAGGATGGTGTCCTGGCCGAAATCGCCGGAGAACACGAAGCGGTCCGGGCCGGCGCCGCCTTCCAGGATATCGTCGCCGCGGCCGCCGATCAGGGTATCCGCGCCGGCGCCGCCGGACAGGATGTCGTCACCCGCGCCGCCGCGGAGAACATCGCTGCCGGCGCCGCCGTAGAGGGCGTCGTCGCCGCGGCCGCCATTGAGGGTGTCGCTGCCTGCGCCGCCGTTCAGGATATCGTCGCCGCGACCGCCGTTCAGCGTGTCACTGCCGGCGCCGCCGTTGAGAATATCGTCGCCGCGACCGCCGTTCAGAACGTCGCTGCCCGCGCCGCCGTCGAGCTGGTCGTCGCCCGCCCCGCCGTTGAGCGTGTCGTCCCCGGCGCGACCGGTCAGGGTGTCGTCCCCGGCGCGCCCATTGATGACATCGGCGCCGGGCGTGCCCAGCAGTTCGTCATCGCCTGCTGTTCCATTGATTGCCATGGACGGGTCTCCGTTGGTGTGCACCGCAAGAACGGTCAATGAGTAAGCGAATGAATGCAGTCGCGATTTTGGTAGCAAATGGACTCGGAGGTGTAAAGCAACCGAAGGAAGAATATCGCATGACTGCGTTCAACATGATGTCTATTATCGTTTATAGATTTCTAATTCCAATGGATTAAATATACCAATGTAAGCATCATTCTGCTTGACGTGCGTCATATCTGAAATTTATACGCTAAAGTAATGCGTTCCAGAAATTTTATACGTAAAGCTCGTGAACGGGTTCCGCGGCGCGTAAATGATGACCCGGCGGTTCCGTGTGGTTTTTCGCGTTTTTTCCGCTGACAGCTTTGGCAGTTGGAAATCGTACCCCGCCGAATTGCTCGACCGTCCGGCAGGGGCGAATACATTGACGATTACAGCGGATCGCCAAAGTATTGGAGCCATGGAAACTTCGATAACTGGAATATTGCGCTGCAACAGGCGGCCGCGCCGTGACGTGCTACGTAGCGCTGGCGGCGCGGAGCTCTTGGATTGTGGCAGGAGTTCCGCCGCCGCCTCTGCGGCTCAACATGCATCCTGCGATACCTAGACGTAGGTATGCGTCACGTGCCACGGAATGGTCGCCTTGGCGCCGCGATTGAATGGGAAGCGAGGGCCTTGGAGCATGCGAATTCCGGCGTCGTCCCGACACATGGCCGTCTCCTTTGCCGGCCAGCTTCGCCGCTGATCTCGTGACCTGCGAACGGAGCGCCATGCTCATCGGCCACCTGGACCATGTTGGAGAGGACCGGATTACCGGCTGGGCGCGCGACGAGACCGATGTCGCGCGGCGGCTCGTGCTCGAGCTGTTCGACGGCGAACAGCGGATCGCGCGGTTCACCGCCGACAGGATGCGCAGCGATCTCGCCAATGCCGGGATGGGCGACGGGCGCTATGGCTTCTGGCTGCAGATCCCGCCGTCGCTGTTCCCGATGCCCGTGCACCGCCTCTCGGTGCGCTTCGCCGAAACGGGCGCCGATATCGGCGGCTCGCCGCGGGTTCTCTATCGCAGCGGGCCAGCCATCGACGGCGATTTCGCGCGCTGGGTCGACGATCACGTCGATGCCGCGATCGCATCGGCGGACAGGGTCGAACTGCTGACCCCGCTGCTCGACTTTGCGGTCAACCTCACCGCGCGCGTGGTGGCGGCCAGGGACCGTTTCGACAGCCTCGACCGCAGCACGGCGCTGGGCGATATCGATATCGAGAGCCTGCCGGAAGTGTTGCGGCGCGCGGCCGAGCGCGCCTCCGTCGAACTGAAGCCGCTTCACGTGCCGGTCCAGACAGAGCCTTCGCTGTCCGTGATCATCGCATGCAGCGGCCGGCTCGGCGACGATGTCGCGCTCGCGCGGTCCGTGGTCGATGCCTGCAAGGGCGTTCCGGCAGAGCTTCTGCTCATCGACAATTCCGGCGCGGTCGAGACGGCGCTGCTGCCCTTCCTCGTGCGCGGCGGCGCGCGCGTGATTCGCCTCGAAAACCCCGCAGGCGTCGCCGCCGCCTATGCGGAGGGCGCGGCGGCGGCGCGCGGCCAGACGCTGCTGTTCCTGTCCGGCGTCAAGGCCCTGGGCCCGGGCGCCGTCAGGCTGATGCTCGACACGCTCGAAACCGAGGGCCGGAACAGCCTCGTCGCGCCGCGGCTGATCGACGGCGACCGCGTGGCGGCAGCCGGCCTCACGATCGACCCGCTCGGCAGCAAGGCCGCCATCGGCCATGGCGCGCATGTCTCGCGCATGCCGTTCCGCATCCTGCGGAGCGCGGAGGACTTGCCGTTGAACGCCCTGATGGCGGATCGCGGCCGGCTGGAACGGGCCGGCGGCTTCGCGGCCGCTGCCCGTCTGTCCGACTATGCCGGATCGCATCTCTGCTTCGCGGTGCGCGATGCCGGCGGGCAGACCCTGGTTCAGGCGGCGGCGGATGCCGTGCTGGCCGGCCCGATCATCGGCCTGTCGGCGCGAGATCGCGGGCGTCCCATGTTCCTCGCCCGCTGGAGCGGGGCGCTCAAACCGCTCGGCGGTGGCAGGCCGGAGGCCGAGCCACGGGTCGCGCTGGTGATCGACGAACATTTGCCGGCGCCGGACGAGGATGCCGCGTCGGTCGCGGTTCTCAGCCACGCCACGGCGCTGCGGCGGCTCGGCTACGAGGTCGAGTTCATCGCCGCCGCGCCGTCCCGCGAGGATGCCGCGCGGGCAGGGGCTTTGCGCGCACGCGGCATCGCGGCGCATGACGATATCGACAATCCCGCGCAGTTCCTCGGCTCCCGGAAGGGGCAGTTCGATCTCGTCTACCTGCATCGCTTCCACGTCGCCGATCCGCTGATCGACGAGGTTCGCGCGACGCAGCCCCGGGCGCGGCTGGTCTTCAGCGTCGCCGACCTGCACCACCTGCGCGACGACCGTAGCCGGCTTCTCATCGGCAAGCCCGACGAGGCCACCGTCGCCGCTGCGCGCGAGGCGGAGCTGCGCTGCATCGCGAAGGCCGACGTGACGCTGACCCATTCGACCTTCGAGCAGTCCTATCTGCGCGATGTCCTGCCCGACGCCTATGTCGCGGTCGCCCTATGGCAGGTGCCCGCTGTGAAGGGCGAGGCGGGTATCGACGGCCGCGAAGGGCTCTGCTTTCTCGGCAATTTCCGCCACGCGCCGAATGCCGATGCCGTCGCGCATTTCGCCGGCGCGGTCTGGCCAGGTGTCGGCGAGCACGGGCGCCGTGGCGGCCTCGACATCGTTGGCGCGCATACCAATCTCGTCGCCGCCGACCATCTGCCCGAGGGTTGCCGCATCGCCGGCTATGTTCGGGATATCCGCGCTTATCTTCGCCGCAAGCGCCTGATGGTCGCGCCGCTGCGCTTCGGGGCGGGCGTCAAGGGCAAGGTGCTGCTGTCGCTGGCGGAGGGTCTGCCCTGTATCATGAGCCCGGTCGCCGCGGAGGGCATCGCGCTGCCGGCGTTGCTGGCCGAAGCACTGGTCGCGCCGGACGATGCGGCCTTCGCGCGGCGGATCGAGGCGCTTCAGGCGGATGACGAACTCTGGCTGTCCGTCGCGCGCCAGTCGGTCGAATGGGCGCGGGAGAGCTTGAGCGAGGAGGCCGTGCTGAACGCGATCCGGTCGGCGCTCGCGCCGCTGGAAACGGTTTCGCCGGCGGCCGTCGCAGGCTGAAGCCTGTTCATCATGGCTGGGACAAGCCCGGCCATGACGCGAGGGGATGGCGGTATTTCAAACCGCCATGTGGCCGCGCAGGTCCGGATACCACTGGCCCAGCCGCTCCAGAAGCGGCGCGCAGCTCCTGTTCCATGCCGCCCCATCGGCCCGGACGATGGCCCTGTCGGCCATCTTGGCGAGCGCCGCCGCATCGGCGGCGAGGGCGCCGAGATGCGCGACGAAGGTCTCCGGGACCGCCTCGTCGTCGCCATCGGCAACGAGCAGGCCGTCCTGCCCATCGGCGATGAGTTCGGAGACCGCGCCGACATCCGTGGCGATGGGCACGCAGCCGAACCGCTGCGCCTCGATGATCGCCAGCGGCGCGCCTTCCCAGCGCGAGGTCATCACCAGCGCATCGGCCCAGCGATAGACGGCGGAGAGCTTGTCGGGATCGTAGATCGGGTCTTCAACCGTCACGCCGAGGTCCGCGAAGGCGTCCTTCCAGCGCGGGCGGCTTCCGGCATTGATCAGTTCCGAGCCGATGATCCGCCATTCGGCCTTCAGGCCGCGCTCGTGGCAGCCGCGCACCGTGGCAAGAAGCCGTTCGACGCCCTTCTGGGCGTCCAGCCGGCCCGCGAACAGCAGCTTGAGCGGCCTGTCCGGCCGGCGGCTACGGCGCCGCGCCTGTTCCGCGCCCGCACGGTAGTCGGGCGGCGTATAGGCCCCGGCATTGGGGATATGGATGACCTTCTCCTCCGGCACGCCCATGCCGTGGAACCAGTCCCTCAGCACGTCCGAACAGGTGAGGATGAGGTCGTGGGCGTGCTCGAAGCCGAGCGTCAGGTAGGGGTGCCCGACCGGCCGCCCGAAACCGGTCTGGTCGATCACATGGGTATGGGCGACGATCTTCACGCCGCGGCGGCGCAGCGTGCCGAGCACCGCGTTGAGCGGCGCGACCTGGCAGTTGATGAGCACGTCGAGCGAGCCGAGAAAGCCGAGCACCTTCTTGGTGCGGGCGGCATCGTCCCATTCCATGCGCAGTTCGTGGCCCATGAAGGAGCGCGAGCCGCCCCACAGGTGGTAGCCCGGCTCCGAGAAGAAATTGACGCTTTTGAACACCGACGCCTGGCCCTTGTAGGTCTTCAGGCCCGGCTTGCCGAAGCAGAACAGATGCACGTCGCAATCGAGCGTCTTCACGGCTTCCGCGACCGCGAAGGCGACGCGCTCGACGCCGCCATAGGCCGCGATCGGCAGGGCGATGCCGATCTGCCGCCGCGCCTTCGGGCGGATCATCGGGGTGAGCGCTTCAGCCGACAGGTGCCGCTCGATCAGCTTCCGCCGCTCGCGGAGCGGCGGGTAATAGGGCTCGCGCCAGCTCCACCGGGGCTGGGCGTCCAGCGCGAGGCCGAGATCGTCGGCAAGGTCGATGGTCGCGAGGATCGCCAGCGGCAGGGGCAGGAGGTAGCGCGCAAGGAAGGCCTCGGCGATCGGCACGCGCACCACCACGTCGATGACCTTCGGCGAGGGCTTCGGCTCGGCAAGCGACCTGATCCAGTCGCGCGAGGGATCGCCGATGCAGTTCTGGAGGAGTTCGCGCGAGGCGACCCAGCCGTGGACGCGGCGCGGCATCGGGTGGTTCGCGCCGACTTCCGCCGCCTCGATCGACATGTCGTCGACCGAGGAGACGAAGCGCAGCGCCAGCACGTGCGCATGCGGCAGCAGCTTCTCGATGTTGTAGAACAGCGTCCAGATCATGCTGGTCCGCTTCAGCACGTCGAGCAGTTCCTTGCGCATCCAGACGACCGTTTCCGGCGCGCCGTGGCTGTCGGGCTCGAAGATCTGCCGGTAGAGCGGCGCGAAGATCGCCTCGTGCGAGGTCACGGGCCTCTCCGCCACCGGATCGGTGAAGGCTTCCGCCTGGTCGGTCGGCGGCGAGATCGCGAGAAAGCGCGGCGCTTCCTCGTGTTCCAGCCGCATCAGGTTCTCGTCGGAGAAGAGGTCGCCGTGCTTCTTCACCATGTACTGGCGGATGCCGGAAATATCGCGCGCGGTGTCGCTCACCATGCTCTCGCCGCGCAGCCGGTATTCGAAGCCGAAATGCGGATTGTTGCGGCCGGTGAAGCCCCGGTCGAGGCACTGGAGCCAGAACTCCCAGTCCTCGCAGCCCTGCTTCATCGTCTCGTCGAAGCGGATGCCCTCGTCGAAGACCTCGCGCGCCACCAGGCTGCCCGCCTCGCAGATATTGTCGTAGAGGGCATGGAGGAGCTTGGAATAGGGCCCGGTATAGTTGCCGTTCCACTCCGCGCCGAACTTGTCGACATTCGGGTAGATCCAGCCGATGCCGCCTGCGGGATCGAGCAGTTCCATGCAGGACGCGATGGTCGTCGGGCTGACGCGGTTGTCGGCGTCGAGGAAATAGATCGCCTTGATCGACGGGAAACTGATCAGGGCATGGTCGATGCCGAAATTGCGCGCGGAACTGAGCCCGCCATTGGGCTTGCGGAGGTAGTGGACGTCGTCATAGGCGAGCGACAGGCTCGCCCCCATCACCGATGTCTCGACGAAGGGGCAGCCGTCGTCGACGATGATCGTGACGACGGAAAAGTCGGCGTCCTGCTCCTGGATGGACTGGACGGCCTCGGCCAGGAACACCGAGTGCTTGAACACGGGAATGATGACCGCGACCGTCGGCGGTCCATGCGGACGCCCGGCGGGTCTGCCGCCGGACGAGCCCGGAACTTCGGAGCCGGGAATTTCGGCTGCCGGCAGGCCGGCGAGCCCTACATCGCCTCCATCCGCCATCGCGTCAAACCGTCTCAATGTGCAGCCTCTTGAACTTGGCCCACGCATAGTCGGGCGAAATGCCGTCCGGCATCCGGGTCGCAAGCACGAGCGAGGCGCCTTCCGGGCCGACCGGCGGGTCGAACGACATCGAGATGGTCTGCCGCCGGCCGGGCGCGATGAAGGTCCAGTCGGAGATGCGCAGGGGCGATGCCCGGTCGGCGACGCCCATCATCTCCATCGGGATGCGCTCGGCCGGCATCGCGGCGACGATGCCGAGCCTGAAGCCGACGGTCGGCGCGGCTGCGTTGTCGACGAGGATATCGGCGCTCAGGCGCCGCGTGCCCGCCGGCACGCAATTCTCGAACATCGCGACGGTCGGCTCGTCCCGGCCGGGATGGACGAGGACAGCCGTCTCGTCCGCGATGAAGCGCACGAGGTCGAAATCCGGCTGGTCCGTGCCGCGCGGCAGGACCAGTTTCGGCGTCTTCAGATGCGAGGGCGCTACGGCCAAGCGGCCGAGCGGACGGGGCGGCGTGCGCGGTCCGGACAGCATGTGGTCGGGCAGGAATGTTAGCTCGTCGTGGGTGAGCTGGATGCCGGGCAGCGCCACGAACACCTTGAGCGCCAGGGAGCGCGCGGTGATCGGCCGGCCGGCGGAAGTCGCAAGCTGGTAGAGCGGCAGGGGATTGATCGGCCCGAGCGACAGGCGGGCAGAGCCCGCATCGCCTTCGCAGCGCACCAGCAGATGCGCGGATTTCGGCAGACCACCGGCGGTCTTCTCAAGCCCGAACGTGACCCAGCCCCTTTGCAGGTGAGCGACGGGGATCCGCCAGGAGGCGATGGTGCGCCCGGTTTCCGGAACGTGGATCTCCGCGCAGAGATCGCCCGAGGCGTTCGGGTCCGGCTCCGCGAGATGCAGGGCGAAGGCGCCCATGGTCTTGGTCGAGACGGGCAGATACTGGCGGGCGCCGGCGCTGCGCTCCGTCGGGCGCAGGTCGCCGATGGGGAGCGGCTGGCCCGGCTCGCAGGAGAAGGCCTCGTCGAGCATGGGGATGGCGCGTTCGCCGAGATAGCGTTCCAGCGCGGAGAAGCTCTCCTGCAGGCCGTCATGGGCCTTCCTGAGGGCGAGCAGGTCGCGCGTCTGCTGGCCGATCAGCTTGGCCTGCAGGAGGATGAACCGTTCGACGCAATGGGCGACCCCGACCATCAGGGCTTCCCACGAGGGCTGCTCGTCGAGGATGACGATATCCGGCGTGATGGCGGCCCTGGCGGCGATCAGCCGCTGCTGGATCGCCTCGAGGCGGGTGGAATCGGCGTCCGACCATCCGACGAGGGCGACGCAGGGCGTCGAGAGCAGCGCCTCGAAGGCCACGGGCCGGCCGTCGGCATCGGCGAGCGTTTCCCCGTTCGACACGAAGACCGGCGCGAAAAGGCTGTCGACGGCGCTCGTTCTGATCTCCTCGACGTCGCCCGTCGTGATCACTGCCAACCGCTTCATGCCAGCCCTATCCGTTTGCGTCCCGCGACGCTTGCCCGCCAGTTTGCCGCCTGCTCAGTGCAGCATGCGGCGTGCCAAATCCCGCGCTCACGCCGCGCCGCACAATTGTCACACGAGACTCATGGCGGATATGTGATTGCGTTGCCGATTTCGGCGAGCAAGACAGCAGCTATGTGTCATGTTCGTGGCATCCGTTCAGCGGCAAATACAGAGATAATTTTGTTCGATATTTAGTCGTGATTGATAGTAATTGACGCTGCGGCAGGTCGAATGCTGCATCAATATATTGCCATTGCCTACCGTTCATGCAGACATCCCGCGCGATGCCGCAACTTTAAGTGCGTCTTGCGTGCGGTATTCAGTGCCGGGCGAGGCGTGCAAGCCCGGCTGCCGAACTCTCCGGCGCGACCCAGCCGCGGGCGCGCAAGCGGCCGGATGCAACCGACAATCCCTGCAGAAGCTGTTCGCCGCGTGAGCGGAAAGGCATGCTGCCGAGCAGCGCCTGAAACAGGCGCGGCGCGGTGACGATCCGTGGCGGGCGGCCCAGCGCCACGCGCATGGTTCCGACGATATCGGCGAGGCTCAGCGGCACGCCGTCATCGACGTGGAACGTGCCGCCGGATACGCCGCCATCGTCCATGAGATGCGCGATGGCGGAGGCGAGATTCGCATCCGAAACGATGGAATGGCGCCCGGGCAACCCGCCGAGTGGCAGGGGCAGACCGGATTTCGCGAGGGCGGCCAGTCGCTGCATGTTGCCGGCCGCTCCGGCGCCGTGCACAGCCGGCGGGCGAAGGATGATGGCTTGCGGAAAGGCCGCGCGAACGGCCAGTTCGCCGGCCCGTTTCGAGCGGCCATAGGCGTCGCTCGGTGCCGGAGGCATATCTTCCGTCAGCGGGCTTTCCGACGACGGGCCGGATATCGCGCGGATCGACGAGACGAGGATGAAGGTCCGCACGCCGGCGACCGCCGCCGCCCGCGCCAGTTCGTCGGCCGCCTGCGCATTGACGCGCATCAGGGCCGCCTCGCCGGTCCCGCGAGGCTGATGGGCAAGGCCGGCGGCGTGGACCACGGCGTCGGTGCCGTTCATGAGCGCGCCCGCGTCGAAGGCACGGGCGAGATCCGGCAGCAGGGCTGGCTCGACCGAAGGGCTCGCCGCCAGCCGCTCCGGCTGCCGGGCCGCGGCGCGCACCTGATGGCCGACCGCCGCGAGATGGCGGACGACCGCCGCGCCGACGAAGCCGCTCGCGCCTGTCACCAGCACTTTCATGGCTGTGTCCGGTCGCGGCGCAGCCAGCCGAGGATCGGGACGAGCGTCCAGACCAGTCCGAGGGCCAGCGCGCCGATACCGACCGCGGGATGCGGCGCCAGGACAGTCGCCAGCGCCAGCAGGGCATTGCCCGCCGAGACGACAGCGACGGTCGCGGCCACCCGCCGCATCGGGACGCCGGTATCGACGGCGCGCTGATAGGCGTGGTCGCGATGGGGCTTTGTGAGCCGCTCGCCGCGCCCGAGGCGGAGGACCAGCGTCAGGCCGCCATCGGCGAGGGGATAGAGCAGGATCAGCACGGCCGCGGCCGCGTGACCCGCGGCTGCAAACGCCAGCGCCAGCCAGCCGAGCAGCAGGCCGAGCGGCAGGCTGCCGGAATCGCCGAGGAATATCTTGGCGGGGTGCCGGTTCCAGGCCCAGAAGCCGAGGGTCGCGCCGAGGCCGGCGGCGGCGAGCGGGCCTCCTGCAAGGGTGAGCCCGCCCAGCAATGCGGCGATGGTCGCGGCGGCCAGCGCGGGGGCTGAATGGGCGACGGTGATCTCGTCTATGCCGTCGATGAAATTGACCAGATTGATCGCTGTCAGAAGCACGGCCGTCGACAGGAATAGCGCGACGGGAGCGGGCAGGGGCGCGAAGGCGGCGTGCGGCAGGCAGGCCGCTGCTCCCAGCGCCACGAGCGCCTGCGCCGCCAGTTTCGCACGCCAGCCGAGCGGGCGGCTGTCATCGGCAAAACCCAGCGCGCCGAGCGCCAAGAGGCCAATGCTACAGGCAAGCGGCGGCAGGCTCAGGGCGCCGCTCAGGTAAAGCGCCGGCAGGCTCGCGGCCAGCACCGCCGCCACGACGCCGATGCCGCCGCCCTGCGGTGTCGGCACGACATGCGACGAGCGGGCATCGGGCATGGCGGCCGCGACCCGGCCGAGCCAGGGCAGCATTCCGCCGATCAGGCTCCAGGCGAGAAGCCCGGCGACGATGGCGACGGCAATGGTGGACGATGCGGGGATGGCGAAGCTCCCGATTGAGGCGGGTCAGCCGCCACTAGCCGCCGCCCGCTCCGCCCGCAAGCCTCGCGGCTCAGGAAAGGCTCGCGCGCAGCCTGTCGATGATCCGGCCCTGCGGCATCTTGTCGATAGAGGGGTGCATCGGCAGGCTGATGGCCTCCTCCGCGAGGCCGTCGGAGACCGGCAGGCCGTTGCCGGCCATCGGGCGATGCTGCTGGACCGCCTCGTGCGCGAACTCTTGGTCGAGGACCTTCACCCGCACTGCGCCGAAGAACATGAGCGGGCCGACGGCCTCCCGCGGCAGGTTCGCCCCTTTGGTGACGGCGTCGAATACCGGCGACAGCTCGCCGCCATAGTTCTCAACATGCCCGGACTGGAGAGCCAGAGGCCGTTCTACGCTTGCATTCCCTACCGGTAGCATCCCCTCTTCCATTCCTGTTGCAATGCACTATCCTCTCTGGCGAGGCTGCTGCAATGCATCATATTCTCCGCCGGTTCATATTAAAGTGCCTGCCAATCACCTGAATTCGAGCGAGACGCATCCATCTGAACGCCGCATAGTACAATCTGACCTCAGGGGGAACGATGTCACTAACTACTATTGCGAACAAGTACAGCACTGACAAGGGAACTATAACCGGGAATATCCACGCATATTCATGTTATTACGATATTCTGTTCTCGCAAATGCGGGACAAGCCAATCAATCTTATGGAGATCGGTCTTAATATTGGAGGACCTGAGCTCGATGGATCTGCCGATCGAAAAGTTTCAGATATCCCATCGGTCAGGATGTGGCTTGAGTACTTCCCTCTCGCTCATATTCATGGCGTTGATATTTCGGATTTTTCAGCCTACCAGAATTCTTTATTTTCGTTCTACCGCGCTGACTGCGGAGACAGTGCAGCCCTGCAGAAAGTAGCGGCAGCGGCACCGAAATGTGATGTCATCATCGATGATGGATCACATGCGTCCTATCATCAGCAGCTGACATTTCTGCACTTTTTTCCCCTGCTCAAGAGCGGTGGATTGTACATTATCGAAGACCTCGACTGGCAGCCGACGAATTATGAGAAGACGCTTCCGGAGGTCCCGAAGACGCATTCCTTATTCGAGCAATTTCTTGAAACTGGCCATTTCGCGCGGACCGGCAGCATTCCACGGGAGTCGTGGGCGCCGCTGGAATCGCAGATCGAGAATGTGCTGCTGGTTGAAAAAGACAAGCTGGATATTCTGGGCAATTCCTACAACAAAAGGCAATCCGGAGGTGCTACCGGATATGACTCTCTTGTCGCGCCCGGCCTGTTTTCGGCACGGCATCTGAAAGAGATTGCCGTGAAAGGCATTGAACTCTTGAGGGTTGGGTATGGAAATCGGGAGCCTTTGAGGAATACGGTCAAGCTTGCCGTCATCCAGAAGGCCTGAACGCCGAGCCTTTTTCCGGGCCGACATGCCGTGCCCCCGCCTGCTTCCGCAGAAGCCGGCGATGTGCCCCTGTCTGCCGGACGCACTTCACATGATCCGGGCCGGGCCGCGCCGAGGGCGTCGTGAGCTTACGCCAGAACGGCGAGCACGCTGTCGATGATCCGGTCCTGCAGCGCCTCGTCGATATAGGGGTGCATCGGCAGGCTGATGACTTCCTCGGCGAGGCGGTCGGAGACCGGCAGGCCATTGCCGGCGATCGGATAGTCCCGGTAGGCGGTCTGCCGGTTCAGCGGGCGCGGATAATAGATGGCGGTCGGAATGCCCTTGGCCTTCAGTTTGTTGGCGAAGTCCGCGCGGTCGCGGCCGCGCAGCAGGATCGTGTACTGCGCCCAGGCCGACACGAGCCCGTCCTGCACCACCGGCACGTCGACGAGATCGCCCAGCGCCTCGTTGTAGCGCGCCGCGACGCGGTTGCGGGCGGCGATCTCGTCCTCGAAGATCTTCAGCTTCTCGATCAGCACCGCCGCCTGGATCGTGTCGAGCCGGCCGGTCAGGCCGACGCGCTGGTTGTCGTATTTGTCCTCGACGTTCTGGCCGTGGATGCGCAGCGAGCGCAGGACGGCGGCGAGTTCCGCGTCCTCGGTGAAGATGGCGCCGCCGTCGCCGTAGCAGCCGAGCGGCTTGGCCGGAAAGAACGACGTGGCGGTCGCCATGCCGATGGTGCCGATCTTGCGGCCCTTGTAGGTGCCGCCGAAGGACTGGGCGGCATCCGAGAGCACCCAGAGCCCGTTGGCGGCGGCGATCGGCTCGATGGTGTCGTAGTCGGCTGCCTGGCCGAACAGGTCGACCGGGATGACGCCGGCGGGATTGAGGCCGAGTTCGCGCGCCTTGGCGATGGCAAGTTCCAGCGAACGCGGATCGGTGTTGAAGGTGTCGGCATGGACGTCGAAGAAGACCGGCGTCGCGCCGAGCCGGACGATGACCGAGGCGGTCGCGGCGAAGGTGAAGGCCGGGCAGAACACGGCGTCGCCGGCCCTGACGCCCTTGGCCATGAGGATCAGCAGCAGCGCGTCGGTGCCGCTGGCGCAGGTGACGACATGCGTCGCGCCGCAGAATGCGCCGAGCGCCTGTTCCAGCTCCGGCACTTCGGGACCCATGACATAGGCGCCGTGGTCGACGACACGCAGCACGGCCTCGTCCATGGCCGCGCCGATCCGCCGGCGCTGGGCGCCGAGATCGATGAACGGAATCGCGGCGAGAGGGGCGGATTGGGTCATCGGGCTGGTTTGCCTTCGGGTCAGGCCGGGCGCTGTCGGCGCCGGGAATCAGCGGCGCGCCGGCGGAAAATGTCCGGCGAAGCCATAGGCAGTTCGGTGCATGGGCTTAAATCACTTTGTCTTTCCGTCGGTTACCGCGAGCGCTCGGCGGCGGTCAGACAAGGTTCAGCACGGCGCTCCGATCACCGCGCCGGGCAGCCATTCCAGGCGGTTCCACGGAGGGGTTAAGGGTTAACGGGCGGTTGACAGAAATGCGCACCTGACCGAACGTCAACCGTGATCGGGAACGGCGCAGCTGACAGTTCCCGAAGCCGCATTTGCCGGCACTCGGGGGGGCTCACATGGCAGGCAGCACCAGCGTATCCGCGACCGGCAATGCGAACATTGACGGTCTGTTGACGGGCCTGAAATGGAATGCCAGCGTCATCGCCTACAACTTTCCGACCGTGTCGAGCTATTACGGCACGGCCTATGCCGGCACCCATGATTTCCCGAGCGGGTTCGTCGCGGTATCGGCCAGCTTCCAGGCGATGATCACCAAGGCGCTCGGCGAATTCGCCGCCGTCAGCAATCTCGCCTTCACGCAGGTCGGCAGTTCGGACGTATCCGACATCAGCGTCGGCCGCACGAGCCTGCTTGGCACCGGCGGCAGCGTCGGCTTCACCGGTTACGGCTATTATCCCGGATCGAGCCAGAGGGCCGGCGACATCTGGTTCGCGAGCAGCACCTCCGATGTCGGCGACACGGCCATTCTCGGCCGGGGAACCTATACTCTTGTCCTGCACGAACTGGGGCACGCCATCGGGCTGAAGCACAGTCACGAAACCGGCGGGCCGGCCGGAACGGCCATGCCTTCGGACCGTGACTTCCAGGATTACACGGTCATGGCTTACCGGCGCTATGAAAACGCGCCGACATCCGGCGTGTCGAGCGAGGTGGGCGGGCGGGCCCAGTCGCTGATGATGTACGACATCGCGGCCCTTCAGCACATGTATGGGGCCAATTTCACCACCAACGCCGGCAATACCGTCTATTCGTTCTCGACCACCACGGGGCAGATGTTTATCAACGGGGTCGGCGGCGATGTGCCGCACTCGAACCGGATTTACCGCACGATCTGGGACGGCGGCGGCATCGATACCTACGACTTCTCCAACTATACGACCGATCTCCAGATCGACCTCACGCCGGGCGGCGACTCGTTTCTGTCGCAGACGCAGCTGGCCATTGTCGATACATCGACGAACCGGACCGCGACCGCCAACCTTTTCAACGCGCTGCAGTATAACGGCGACACGCGGTCGCTGATCGAGAATGCGAACGGCGGCTCGGGCAACGACACGCTGTTCGGCAATGCCGCCAACAACGTGCTGACCGGCAATGGCGGGATGGACAGCCTGTTCGGCGGGATCGGCAACGACCTCTTGAACGGCGGCGCCGCGAACGACACGCTGAACGGCGGCGGGGGCCGGGACGGCGCGGTCTATTCGCTGACCGCCGCGCAGGCGTCGTGGTCGCGCAATGCCAACGGCACCTGGACGGTCACGAGTTCGCAGGGAACCGACACGCTGACCGGCATGGAGTACCTGAAGTTCTCCGACCGGATGGTGGCGCTGCGCGATGCCGGCGGCGACCTGAACGGCGACAATATCAGCGATGCGATCTGGCGCGGCACCGACGGGACCGTGGTCTACTGGACCTATAATGCGGCGGGGCAGTTCCAGACCTCGAAGGCCGTCACCGGCCCGACCAATTGGGTCGTCGACCATCAGGGCGACTTCAACGGCGACGGTGTGACCGACCTTCTCTGGCGCGGGACGGACGGCAGCGCCGTGACCTGGTTCTTCGGCGCGACGGGCAATGTCACCGGCCAGAGCGCGCTGAGCGGCGCAACGACGTGGCGGGTCGCCGATACCGGCGACTATAACGGCGACGGCATCACGGACATGGTCTGGATGAGCACCGACGGGGCTGCTGTCTCGTGGCTGATGAACGCCAGCGGCCAGCAGAGCTCCTCGCAATTCCTGTCGGGCGCGACGAGCTGGCGGGTGGTCGGTTCCGCCGACTTCAACGGCGACGGCACGGACGACCTGCTCTGGCGGGCCGGCGACGGGACGGTTGTCGAGTGGCTGATGAACACGTCCGGCACGCTCCAGTCCGCGCAAGCCCTGAGCGGCCCGACCAGCTGGAACGTCATCGAGACCGGCGACTTCAACGGCGACGGCATGGCCGACCTGCTGTGGCAGGGGCCTGACGGGTCGGTTACCGCCTGGCTGATGAACGCCTCCGGCCTTTCGGACAGGTCGGTCGCCATCAGCGGGCCGACGAGCTGGACCATCGCCAAGGCGGCCGATTTCAACGGCGATTCGATCACCGATCTTGCATGGAAGGCGCCGAACGGCACCACCGTCGTATGGTACCTGAACGCGTCGGCCGGCGTCTCGGGGCAGTTCACGCTCACCGGTGCCACCGACTGGTCGCTGATCTGAGGCGGCCGGATCGAGAAGGCTGGGCGCGAGACGACACGGCGTCGCCGTCGGTCTCCCGCAGCAGCGGTGCCGTGCGCTCCTTGTCGGACACCGCACCCCGGCATCGTGCTCGCGGCGCTGCTCCCCAGAGCTGCGCAGAGGCCTAACGGCGTTCGAGGGCCCGTCTGCGCGCCTCGGCCTCGCTCGCCAGCGGGTGCCCCGGATGGCGCGTGATGAACAGCGACAGCGCCGCAACCGTTCGCGCCGCCACCGCAGCCTCGAACTCCTCGCGGATGGCGATGTCGCCGTCGCGCGCGCGGGGCGGGTTGTCGCGGTCGGGAGCGAAATCGCCTCCCCGCGCAGGAGGTGCGATACCACGGTCGGGTGCGAAAGGACGATCGGGCATGGCACTCACCTTGCTGTAGCTGCTGAACCCTATCACTGCGGCACATAGACAAAAAAGGACATCGCGCCGTCGACAGCGCGGGTGCGGCGAAAAGACGTTGCGCGGGCCGCCGCGCGCCGGCCGGGGGAAAGTCATGGTGCTATGGTAGTTACGAGAGAAAAACATCTTTGCGGCGGGGGCTAAGCAACGAGAATCCTATGGCTTTTTAACGTTCCCTTTGGTTCGCTAAGGATAAGCCTGATTCGGGCCGGGCCGTGTTCTTTTCGCGGCTCGGTCGCAAGTCATAGGCCATCGTCCAATCCGTGGCGCCGGTGCAGATTCGGGCGCCATCTTTTTTGTCAAATGCTTCGTCCGGCGGGGAAGGCATCATGAGCGTGGCGCAACAGGCTATCGGCACGTCGCAAGGCGCGACGGGTATCCAGAACATCGATGCCCTGCTGTCGGGGATCAAATGGAACTCCCTGTCCCTGACTTTCATGTTTCCCGACACGCTGGCCTATTTCGGGCCGGGCTACGGCAATCAGAACGCCCTTCAGGGGTTCGGCCTGGCGACGGCGGACCAACAGGCGTCGGCGCGCGCGGCCTTTACGGCACTTGCCAGTTTTACGAACCTTGCGGCGACCGAAGTGAGCGCCAGCACGATCACCGGCCCTTACTCGCCGCAGACCGACATCACCATCGCGGTGTCGAGCCACCCGGACACAGCCTATGCCTACTATCCCAGTTCCACCCAGCTCGGCGGCGACGTCTGGATGGGTAGCAGCGGCGGCAACAGCAATCCGGTGAAGGGCAACTATGCCTGGGCCACGATGTGGCACGAACTCGGCCACGCTCTCGGCCTGAAGCACGGCCACGAGACCGGCGGGGTCTCCGACGTCGCGTTCACGACGGACCGGGATTCGATGGAATTCTCGATCATGACCTACCGGGGTTATATCGGCGCTCCGGTTACCGGCTACGTCAATGAAACCTGGGGCTATGCCCAGTCGTTCATGATGTACGACATCGCCGCGCTGCAGGTCATGTACGGCGCCGATTTCACCACCAATTCGGGGAATACCGTCTACACGTTCTCGCAAACGACGGGAGAGATGTTCATCAACGGGGTCGGCCAGGGCGCCCCGGGCGGGAACCGCATCTTCCTGACGATCTGGGACGGCGGTGGGATCGATACCTACAACTTCTCCAACTACACGACCGATCTTGCGATCGACCTCACGCCCGGCGGCTGGTCGAAGCTGTCGGACGCGCAGATCGCCAATCTCGGCAACGGCAACCTGGCGCGCGCGAATGTGTTCAACGCGCTGCAGTACAACGGTGACGTGCGCTCGCTCATCGAGAACGCGATCGGCGGCTCGGGCAACGACACGATCCACGGCAATGTCGCGAACAACAGCCTGTGGGGCGGCGGCGGCACCGACACTCTCTTTGGTGGGCTCGGCAACGATCTTCTTTATGGCGGAGCCGGCAACGATACGCTGACCGGCGGCGGTGGCCGCGACGGCGCGGTCTATTCACTGACCGCCGCGCAGGCGTCGTGGTCGCGCAACATGGATGGTAGCTGGACCGTCACCAGCGGCGGGGAGGGAGCCGACACGCTTCACGGCATGGGCTATCTCAAGTTCTCCGACAAGATGGTTGCATTGCGTGATGCTGGCGGTGATCTGAACGGCGACAATATCAGTGACGCGATCTGGAAAGGATCGGACGGTTCCGTTGTCTACTGGAGCTACAATGCCGCCGGTCAGTTCCAGAGCGCCAAGACCGTCTCCGGCCCGACCAACTGGGTCGCGGACAAACAGGGCGATTTCAACGGCGACGGCGTGACCGACATCCTTTGGCGCGGTACGGACGGCAGCGCCGTGGCGTGGTACTTTGACAGATCGGGCAATGTGAGCGGCCAGGGCACGCTGAGCGGTTCGACGACATGGCGGGTGGCCGACACGGGCGACTACAACGCCGACGGCATCACCGACATGATGTGGATGAACACAAACGGTTCCGTCGTCCAATGGACGATGGGCGTGAACGGCCAGTCCACCTCTACCCGCGTCGTATCGGGAGCGACGGATTGGCGGATCGTCAACTCCGCCGATATCAACGGCGACGGCGTCGACGATCTGATCTGGCGTTTCACCGACGGGACGAGCCTCGCCTGGCTGCAGAATTCCAACGGCACGACCCTTTCCACGAGTGTCCTGAGCGGCGCGACTGATTGGCGGCTCATCGAAACCGGTGATTTCAACGGTGACGGCATAGCCGATCTGCTGTGGCAGGGGGCCGACGGCTCGGTGTCCGCGTGGCTGATGAATATGAACGGTCAGCCCGACAAATCAGTCTTGATGAGCGGCGCAACCACCTGGCGCGTCGCCAAAGCGGCTGATTTCAACGGCGATTCGATCACCGACCTTGCGTGGAGGGCGCCGGATGGAAGCACGGTCGCATGGTACATGAACTCGTCCGCCGGAACGGCAGGGCAGTTCACGCTGAGCGGTGCGAGCGACTGGTCGCTCATCTGACGTGGTGCAGGACGGTCCGGTAGGCCGGCGGCCCAATGGCCGCGGCCTACACGGCCTCTCCGCCGATCTCCCGCAGCAGCGGTGCCGTGCGGTCCTTGTCCGACAGCGTCGCCCCGGCCTCGGCCACCGGCCACTCAACCCCGATATCCGGGTCGTTCCAGCGCACCCCGGCATCGTGCTCGCGGCTGTAATAGTCGGTGACCTTGTAGATCACCTCCGTATGGTCCGCCAGCGTGCAGAAGCCGTGCAGGAAGCCGGGCGGCACCCAGAGCTGGCGCCAGTTCTCGGCCGAAAGCTCCACCGCGACATGCTTGCCGAAGGTCGGCGAGCCCTGGCGGATATCGACGGCCACGTCGAAAATCGCGCCCCGGACGACGCGGATCAGCTTGCCCTGCGCCCGCGGCGCCGTCTGGTAGTGCAGGCCGCGGATCGTGCCGCGCGCCGCCGAGAGCGACTGGTTGTCCTGCACGAAGGCGTGGGGGCCGGCCTCCGCCTCGAACCGGTCGGCGCGGAAGGTTTCGGAGAAGAAGCCGCGCGCGTCGCCGATCTTCGTCGGCTCGATCAGCAGCAGGCCGTCGATGGAGAGCTTCGATATGTTCATGGTCTGATGCTCTTGGCTTGATGCTGTTGGCGTGTCGTGCGGCTCAGCGATGCTCTTCGATCACCCGTTCGAGGTAGCGGCCATAGGGGCTTTTGCCGAGCGCCTTGGCCAGCTTGCGCAACTGCGGGGCGTCGATGAAGCCCTTCTCGAAGGCGATCTCCTCCGGGCAGCAGATGCGCGTGCCCTGCCGCTTCTCGATGGTGCGCACGAAATTGGAGGCGTCGGTCAGCGAATCCGGCGTGCCGGTGTCGAGCCAGGCGAAGCCGCGGCCCATGCGCTGCACGTTGAGGCTGCCGCGCTCCAGATAGGCGCGGTTGACGTCGGTGATCTCGTATTCGCCGCGCGCCGACGGCTTCACCGCCTTTGCGATGGAGACGATGTCGCGGTCGTACACATAGAGCCCGGTCACCGCCCAGCTCGATTTCGGCCTGGCCGGCTTTTCCTCGATGGAGAGCGCCCGGCCGGCCGGGTCGAACTCCACCACGCCGTAACGCTCGGGATCCTCGACATGGTAGGCGAAGACGGTCGCGCCGGTGTCCTGCGCCACCGCCTGGTCGATCAGGGTGCCGAGACCCGCGCCGTGGAAGATGTTGTCGCCGAGCACCAGGGTCGCGCGGTCGCCCGCGACGAACTCCTCGCCGATGACGAAGGCCTGCGCGAGGCCGTTCGGCACAGCCTGTTCGGCATAGGCGAAGCTGACGCCCCAGCCCTCGCCGGTGCCGAGCAGGCGGCGGAACATCGGCAGGTCGTGGGGCGTCGAGATGATCAGGATGTCGCGGATGCCGGCCAGCATCAGCACCGACAGCGGATAATAGATCATCGGCTTGTCGTAGACCGGCACGAGCTGTTTCGAGACGCCGAGCGTGATCGGATGCAGCCGCGTGCCGCTGCCGCCCGCGAGGATGATCCCCTTCATCGGGTCAAGGCTCCCTGTTCCTTCAGCCTGTCCATGCAGCGGGCAAGCGCCTCGCGCCAGCCGGGCAGGGCGACGGCGTGCGCCGCCTGCAGTTTCGTGCAGTCGAGCCGCGAATTGGCCGGCCTTGCCGCCGGGGTCGGGTAATCGGCCGTGGTGATCGGCCTGACCGTGGCCGAAGGGCCGCCGCGCGCCGCCGACTGGCGGAATATCTCCTCGGCGAAGCCGGCCCAGGTGGTCTCGCCGCCGCCGCTCATGTGAAAGACGCCGCGCAGGTCGTGGCGCGCCGGCTCCGCGATGAGGTTGCGTGCGACTTGTACCACCGCCGCGGCGATGTCCGGCGCATAGCTCGGCGCGCCCTGCTGGTCGGCGACCACGGAGACTTCGGGGCGGTCGGCCGCGAGCCGCAGCATGGTCCGGACGAAATTCTTGCCTTCGGCCGCATAGACCCACGAGGTCCGGAGGATCGCATGATCCGGCTGCGCCGCCGCCACGGCCTGCTCTCCCGCGAGCTTCGAGCGGCCATAGGCGCTGACCGGCGCCACAGGATCGGTTTCGACATAGGGCGCGGGCTTGGCGCCGTCGAAGACGTAATCGGTCGACAGATGGACGACCGGCACGCCGAGCGCCGCGGCGGCGGCGGCGACCGCGCCGGCCCCCGCACCGTTGACCTGCATGGCGAGGTCGGTCTCGGTCTCGGCCTTGTCGACGGCGGTATAGGCGGCCGCGCTGACCACTGCGCCCGGTTTGAGGGCGCGCAGCACGGTCTCCACGTCCGAAGGATTGGCCAGATCGAGCTGCGGCCGGCCGAGCGGCAGAACCACCAGATCGGCGTCGTCCGCGCCCCGTTCGACCAGCGCGGAGACGACCTGTCCGGTCAATCCGGTCACGACCAGCCGCATGTCAGCTCACCGTCGCCAGGGGAAGGCCCAGCCGCTCGCCGGCATAGACCTTGTCGCGCAGGGGCCGCCACCACCACTCGTTGTCGAGATACCAGCGCACCGTCTTCTCGATGCCGGTCTCGAAGGTCTCCTCGGCGCGCCAGCCGAGCTCGGTTTCGAGCTTGGTCGCGTCGATCGCGTAGCGCTGGTCGTGGCCGGGACGGTCGGTGACGAAGGTGATCAGCGATTCATGCGGCTCGTCCCGCGGCCTCAGCCGGTCGAGAATGGCGCAGATGGTGCGCACCACGTCGATATTCCGCCGCTCGTTGCGGCCACCGACATTGTATTTCTCGCCGATCCGCCCCCGGGTTGCGATCAGGTCAAGGGCGCGGGCATGGTCGTCCACGTAGAGCCAGTCCCGGATGTTCTCGCCCTTGCCATAGACCGGCAGCGGCTTGCCGTGGAGGGCGTTGAGGATGACCAGCGGGATGAGCTTTTCGGGGAAGTGGAACGGCCCGTAATTGTTCGAGCAGTTCGAGATGAGGCCGGGAAAGCCGTAGGTCCGCGTCCAGGCCGAGACGAGATGGTCGGCCGCCGCCTTGGACGACGAATAGGGCGACGACGGGTCGTAGGCCGTCTCTTCGGTGAACAGGCCGTCCGGCCCGAGCGAGCCGTAGACCTCGTCGGTCGAGACATGCAGGAAGCGGAAGGCGTCCTGGCCTTCTACCGGCAGGCCGGACCAGTAGGCGCGCGCGGCCTCCAGCATGACGAAAGTGCCGACGATATTGGTGTCGATGAAGTCAGCCGCGCCGCTGATCGAGCGGTCGACATGACTCTCGGCGGCGAGATGGATGACCCGGTCCGGCCGGAAGGCCGCGAAGGCTTCGGCCACGGCGGCGCGGTCGCAGATATCGACCTTGGCGAACCGGTAGTTCGGCGCGGTCTCGACCTGCTTGAGCGAGGCAAGATTGCCGGCATAGGTCAGCTTGTCGACGTTCAGCACGTCCGCGCCGGCGCTCGCCAGATGCCGGCACACCGCCGATCCGATGAAACCGGCGCCGCCGGTGATCAGGATGCGGGACATCGCGACAGCTACCTCCGTCTGGGCCAACGGGCGCATCATGCGGGCCCGACTGCCGATTCTGGCCCCGTTTACAGGGCTTCGCCCGCCGATGCCACCCCGCTCCACCCTGCAGAGGTATCATGCAGCGGGTGCCGTTGCGGCAGGGCTTGTGGCTCGTTCCGGTGGCCTTGAGTCCGCCCCCCTGTTTCGATAGACGCTTGCCATGGCCGCGACTCCGAAAAAGCCCGCTTCCAAGCAATCCGCAGCAGGCCGCGGCAAGACGCGACGGCAGGGTTTCCTCGTGCTCGGGATGCACCGCAGCGGCACCTCCTCGGTCGCCGGAACCCTGGTGAAGCTTGGTATCGCCGCGCCGAAGACGCTGATGGCCGGCAAGGATGACAACCCGCGGGGCCACTGGGAATCCGTGGCGCTCGCGGCCTTTCACGACGAGCTTCTCGCGAGCGCCGGAAGCCGCTGGGACGACTGGCGGGCCTTTCACGAGGGCTGGTACGACACGCCCGTCGCCAGCGATTTCAAGGAGCGCGCCAAGGCGCTGCTGAAGGAGGAGTTCGGGCGGGCGCCGGCTTTCGTTCTCAAGGATCCGCGCATCTGCCGGCTGGCCCGGTTCTGGCTGGACATCTTCTCAGACGAGGGGATCGACGCGAAGATTCTGCTGCCGATCCGGTCGCCGCTGGAGGTCGCCCAGTCGCATCGCACGCGCGATGGCATGCCGCTCCGGCGAGGCCTTCTCCTGTGGCTGCGCCATGTGCTGGAGGCGGAAGCCGCCACCCGCGGCCTGCCGCGCAGCCTGTTCGAATGGGACGGTTTCCTCACGGAGTGGCGCTCGGCAGCGGCACGATTCGAGGTGGAGCTGGATACCCGCTGGCCGGCTCTCACCGATACGGTCGCGGTGGAGATCGAGCAGTTCCTCAGTCGGGACCTCAAGCATGAGCGCGTGAGGGACGCGGATCTTGCCGCCTATCCCGATCTCCACGGCTGGGTTCTGACGGCCTATGACGCCCTGCGCGCGCTGGCGCGGGATCCGGACCTGAAGGATGCCCGCGCGACCCTCGATGGTCTCCGCGAGCGGTTCGACGATGCCGCCCGCCTGTTCGGCGGGGTGCTCGCCGAAGTCGAACTCGCCCATGCGGGCGCCGCCTCGGCCCTTCATGCCGAACATGCCGCCGCCTCGCAGACCGCGGCGCGCCTGCGGCAGGAGATGGAATCGATTGCCGCCGAGCGGGATGCCAAGGCCGCGGAAGTCCAGCATTGGGCCGGGGTCGCGGAGGCCCGTCGCATCGGCGAGGAAGAGGCTCGCGCCGCCCTCGGGCAGCAGATCGCCGCGCTTTCGGCGGAGCGGGATGCCAAGGTTGCGGAAGTCCAGCATTGGGCCGGGGTCGCGGAGGCCCGTCGCATTGGCGAGGAAGAGGCTCGGGCCGCCCTCGGGCAGCAGATCGCCGCGCTTTCGGCGGAGCGGGATGCAGGTGCCGAGGAAGCAAGGCGGCTGTCCGAACTGGCCGACGCCCTCCGGTCGAGCGGCGAGCAGACCGAGGCGGAGCTCCGGCGGCATCTCGACGAGGCGCTGCAGAGCAGCGAAGCCCGGCTCGGGCAGGAGCGGGAGCAGCATGCCGCCGAACTCGCTGCGCTGAGGGAGAGGGCGGACCGCGAACTGGCGGCTGTCACCGAAAAGGCCGCGTGGGAGATTGAACAGGCGCGCGCGATCGCTGCGATCCCGGCGAGATCGCCATGGATGCCGCGGACGCTGTCCCGCGCGGCCGACATCTGGCAGGACAAGGGTGTTTCAGGCCTCGCGCAGGCGGTGAGGCGGCGCGTCGCCCGCTGGCAGGTGATGCCGGGACGCTCCGAGTACCAGGCCTGGCAGGAGCAGCAGGCCGCCGCTGCCGGCGGTGCGGACGGTCGCGCGGAGGCGGAGGCCCTCGCCTTCCGGCCACTCATCTCGATCGTCGTTCCGGTCTACAACACGAATGGCGACTTCCTGCGCGCCTGCATCGAGAGCGTGCTGGAGCAGTCCTACGACAATTGGGAGATGATCCTCGTCGACGACGCATCGCCCGATGCGGGAGTTCGCCGGATCCTGTCCGACTATGCGGGCAGGGACGCGCGTATCAAGGCCGTGTTCCGCACGAGCAACGGCCACATCTCGCGCGCCTCCAACGATGCCCTCGACCAGGCCTCGGGCGAGTGGATCGCGCTCCTGGACCACGACGACACGCTTTCGCCGGACGCCCTGCTGGTCGTTCTCAGGGCGCTCAACGCCGATCCCGCCCTCGACTTCATCTACTCGGACAAGGACATGATTTCGCAGGACGGCCGGTTGCGCCACAGCCCCCTGCTGAAACCGGAATGGAGCCCGGAAATGCTCTATTCCGTCAATTACCTGACCCATTTCAACGTCATCCGGACCTCCCTCGTCCGCGAGATCGGCGGGTTCCGCCCGGAGACGGACGGCGCGCAGGACTGGGACCTCTTCCTGCGGGTCACCGAGAAGACCGAACGGATCGCCCATGTGGGCGGCGTGCTGTATCACTGGCGCGTCCACGAACGGTCCACCTCGACCGGCATCGACGCCAAGCCCTATGCCCTCCAGGCGCAGGAGACCACGCTCAACGACCACCTGAAGCGCATGGGCCTGAACGCGACGGCCGTGCCGGACGGCGAGACCGGTTTCCGGATCCGCTGGGACCAGGCGGGGCAGGGATCGCACTGCATCTGCGTCGTCGGAGGCAATTCCGCCTTCAATGTCGCGACCAGCATCGGAACGGTCGTCAATGCGCCACAGCTTTCGGGTGCATCGGTCGTCGTCCTGATCCGGGAGGCGATGAAGGACGACCTCGCGCGGATCTGGCGCGAATGGCATCAGACCGACCTTGCGGGCATTGCTCGGGTCGTCGCGCTCGATGCCGAGGACGTGCGCGTGGGCGATCTCGCCGCCGGGCGGGATACGGTGACCTTCGTCAGCGGCGACATTCTCGCCGTCTCGCCGGAATGTCTTGAGGACCTCACGGGGTGGGTTCGTCACCACCCGCGCATCGGCTTCAGCGCGGGCGTTGTCGTCGACGACCGTGACCATGTCGTCGAGGCCGGATGCATCCTCGACAAGTCGGGCAAGGCGGCCTCGCTGTTCGCCGGCGACTATCTCTATTCCTGGGGCATTTTCGGCGGCCCGCTTTGGTATCGGAACGTCGTGGCGGCCAACCCCTATCTCATCGCGGTGAAGGGCGAACTGGCGGCCGGGCTCAGCGAGCGCAGGCTCGACGGGGTTGAGGCCGTCGATGCGCTCGTGCGGGATCTGTGCGTCGGCGCCTATGCCCGCGGTCTTCGGGGCCTGACCGTGCCCAAGGCGCGCGGCGTGCTCGCGGCGGATGGCAGACGGTTCGAGCAATCGAGCGACGAATCGTTGAGATGGAGCAGGTTCTTCCACCCAGGGCTGCAGCCGACCATGCCGCCGCGACTGGCAACGTGAGGATTTTGCCTTGAAGGCGCTGCTCAGCAAGATCCGACGCCTCGTTCGCCCGCCGGTGCCCCGCCCCAACAACATCTGGGCCGGCTATACCGACGACGCCCTGCAACTCGCCCGCATCATCGATGCGTCGCAGGGCACGCTGCGTCAGCAGCAGCAGTTTCCCGACCGGGTGCGCCCCGCGCGCACCGAGCGCTGGTGCAACTGGTATGTGCCGCCGTTCGACAATCCGTTCTACGGCGGGGTCATGACGATCCTGCGCTTCGCGGCGCATATGCGGCTGCAGGCCGGCATCCGGCAACGGATCGTGGTATGCGGCGGCGTCTCGGCCGATGCGGTGCGCCGCATGGTGACGAAGGCATTGCCGGATTTCGTCGACTTCGAGGTCCATATCCTCGATTCCGCGACCGCGATCCAGAAAATTCCGGCCGCCGACTACGGTATCGCCACGCTCTGGACGACGGCCTACGTGCTGCTCGGCGTGCAGAACTGCGGCCTGAAATTCTACTTCGTCCAGGATTTCGAACCGCTCTTCTATCCCGCTGGATCGACCTACGGGCAGGCCTATGCGAGCTATCACTTCGGCTTTCATATCATCGCCAACACGAAAGGCGTGCTCGACAGCGTCCCGCAAGCCGATACGCAGCGCACCTTTTTCACGCCCCAGGTCGACGACAGCGTCTTCTACGAGGCCGATACCGACGAGCGGCAGGACATGCCGAAGCGCCTGTTCTGCTATGCGCGCCCCGGCCATCCGCGCAATGCGTTCGAACTCGGCGTCGCGGCCATCACGGCGGTCAAGGCGCGCATGGGCGAGGCGGTCGAGATCGTCTGCGCCGGCGCCGACTGGAAGCCGGGCGATTACGGCCTCGACGGCAAGGTGACGGCCGTCGGCATGCTGCCGTTCCGCGAGACCGGCAACCTGTACCGCTCCTGCCATGCCGGTCTTGCCATGATGTATACGCGGCACCCCTCCTATCTGCCCTTCGAGCTCATGGCCTGCGGCGCGACCGTGGTGGCCAACCGCAACCCGGCCAACGAATGGCTCCTGCGCGACGGCTGGAACTGCCGCCTGGCGGAGAGCACCGCCTCGTCCATCGCCGAGACCGTCGAGGCGGCGCTGACCGAATGGGACGCGGACGCGCCGCTCCGGCTGAACGCGCGGGCGGATCTCAAGGCTCTCGCCGGCCGCGGCTGGACCGGAGAGTTCGATCGCGTCCTCTCCTTCATCGAGCGCTGCCACGAAGGCAGCGAGGCGGCCGGAAAGGTCGCCCAAGTGGAGGCCTGACATGGCCCTGCAGCTACCCGGACGCTCGTCTTCCGCCGTGACCGGCACCAGCGGCGCGATCGTCCGCTTCTCCGATTCCGATGCTGTCTATTTCCTTCAGGCCGGCACGCTGCACTACATTGCCATGCCGCGCTGGCTGCCGGACAATGGTTTTGGCGGCGCGGGAAGCGCCGTGGTGCTGCCGCCAGAGTTGCGTCCCGCGTTTCGCTGGGCGCGGCCCGCCTCCTTGCGATACGACCGGGAGCAATTCTTGAAACCGCTGGCGAGCGGCACGCTGCACATGCGCGAGATCGCTGCGTCGCAGTTGTCAGGGACGGGGCTGGAAATCGGCGCGGGCGCCAACCCTTTCCCGATTCCGCTCCATTGCGACGTGCTCTATGGCGACCTCTATACCTATGCCGAACTGCTCGCCCATCCCTATCCCGGCCAGGAGAGCTACAAGTTCGTGGAGCCGACGATCCGCTGCGAACTGGACGATCTCAGCGCGATCCCCGACCAATCGCTCGACTTCATCGTCGCCTGCCACGTCATCGAACATACCCGCAGTCCGATCTCCGCGATCGTGCAGGCGCACCGGGTGCTGAAGCCCGGCGGCTCCATCGTCCTCGTCGTGCCCAACAAGGTCCGCACCTTCGACAACGAGCGTCCGGTCACCGAACTGGAGCATCTCGTCCGCGACCACGTGGATTACAGCCGCGAGCGGGACCGGGACCATTATGTCGAATTCTACACTCTGGCGTTCCGGTCGCCCCAGTATGACGATGCCTATGTCGAGAAGCAGTTTCAGGAAGCGTTCCCAATCCACTACCACGTATGGACCTATGAATCATTTCAGCGGATGATCCGCCATATACTGGATGAGATGAAGCTTTTCAGTTCTGTCTGGTCGCATGACACGATCTATGACGATAAAGATGCGAACGAATTCTATTTCGTTCTGACAAAGTAAGCGCTTTTATTCGCACGAGGACGTGGCGTGGGCCAGATACTGACGCAATTGATTCAACGGGAGATCGCGATCCGCTACCGCGGCTCGGTCCTCGGCGTGCTCTGGTCGTTCCTCACGCCGCTGCTCCTGCTCGCCGTGTTCACCTTCGTCTTCGCGGTCGTGTTCCGGGCCCGCTGGGGCACCGGGGGCGAGACCAGCGTGCGGGAATTCGCACTCATCCTCTTCGCCGGGCTGACCACCTTCAACCTGTTCTCGGAAGTGGTCGGGCGCGCGCCGATCATGGTGACTTCGCAGCCCAACCTCGTGAAGAAGGTGGTCTTCCCGCTCGAGGTCCTGCCCGTGGTGGCGTTGGGCTCGGCGCTGTTCCAGGCCGGCATCGCCATGGCCATGCTGGTCGTCTTCCAGATCGCGCTCGGCACCGGATTCCATGCCACGGCGCTGCTGGTGCCCTTGCTCGTCGTGCCGCTCTGCCTGGTTACGCTGGGCTTGTCCTGGTTCCTCGCTGCGCTCGGGGTCTATGTCCGCGACGTCGGGCAGGTGGTGCCGCCGCTGCTGACCGCGCTGATGTTCCTCAACCCGGTTTTCTACCCCGCATCGGCCTTGCCGGACTGGATTCGCCCGCTGGCGGTCTACAGCCCGCTCGCCTACAGCGTCGAGGCGGTCCGCGGGGCGGTCATCTTCGGCACCGTTCCCGATCCCGTGCCCTGGATGGTCGCCCTTGCCGGCGGCCTCGGCGTGGCGGCGCTCGGCTTCGCCTTCTTCCAGAAGACGCGCAAGGGCTTTGCCGATGTCCTCTGACACTGCCATCCGGCTGCGCAACCTGTCGAAGGTCTACCGCATCTACGAGCGCCCCGAGGACCGGCTGGTCCAGATGGCGACGCTCGGGCGCGTGCGCCGCTTCACCGAGTTCTCCGCGCTCAGCGACGTCTCGCTCGACATCAGGCGCGGCGAGACCATCGGCATCGTCGGCCGCAACGGCTGCGGCAAGTCCACGCTCCTGCAGATCGTCTGCGGCACTCTTCAGCCGACCACCGGAACGGTCGAGGTGAGCGGCCGCATCGCCGCGCTCTTGGAACTCGGCGCCGGCTTCAACGGCGAGTTTACCGGCCGCGAGAATGTCTACATGAACGGCGCGATCCTCGGCTTCGGGCGTGACGAGATGGATGCCCGCTTCGACCAGATCGCCGCTTTCGCCGGGATCGGCGATTTCATCGAGCGGCCGGTCAAGACCTATTCCTCGGGCATGTTCGTGCGCCTCGCCTTCGCCGTGGCGACGGCGGTCGAGCCGGAAATCCTGGTGGTGGACGAGGCGCTCTCCGTTGGTGACGAGGCGTTCCAGCGCAAGTGCTTCGCCCGCATCGAGGCGATCAAGGAGCGCGGCGGCACGATCCTGTTTGTCAGCCACAGTGCCCAGACGGTCGTTCAGCTCTGCGACCGCGCAGTGCTGCTGGACGGCGGTGAGAAAATTCTCGAAGGCCGGCCGAAAAGGGTGACGTTGCAGTATCAGCGGCTCGTCAATGCCAGCGCGGAGGCCGCGCCGGAGATTCGGGCGTCGATCATCGCCATGGGCGCCGAGTCCGCCGGTCCAGAGAAAGAGCTACCGGATGTGGCTGCTAATCCTTTGCGGGCGGAGGACTTGGCGGAGACCTCCTCGCAAGAAGCAGGCATCGTCGTCCCCACCACGACGAACAGTGTCTCGAACCTCGGCACCTTCGATCCAAATCTGAAATCACAATCCATGGTCTCGACTGAGGAGCGCGGAGCCCGCATTCACAACGCGCGTATTGTCAATCTGAACGGCGAGGAGGTGAATATTCTTCAGATGGAAAGGAGATACATCTTCGAGTTTGATGTCGAGTTTGCGTCGCACGCGCGCCAAGTCAGTTTTGGGATGGCGATGAGAACCCAGACAGGTGTTATATTGGCTGGGGCGAGTAGCCGACTTCTGCCAGTCCGCAGAATCGATAGTGTCGCCATCGGCCATGTGTCTCGTGTTCAGTTCGAGTTTACCTGCTTGATGCTTCCTGGAGTTTACTTCCTGGGCTGTTCGGTGTTCGGCCAAACGGGCGAGGATTTCGATTTGATGCATCGCATTGTTGATGCATTGGCATTTCGCGTCGCGTTCGAGCAGGACATTCTTGCGGCGGGATTTTTCGACATCAGCCCGCAACTCACAGTCAAACAGCTATAGGGGCTCTTCATTTCGGGCAGTATCCTGCTCAGCGGGTTGAAATCAATAATGTACCATTCTAATAGCCGTGGCCAAGAAATGATTTAATGTAGTAGCAATACAAAGATGATTATTCAAAGGATGCATCAATACAAGAATATCCAACGAAGTACGATTCAGATTGGGCCAACAAGATGAGTCGTCCGTCCGACGCCGCAATCCGCATGTGGTATTTTATGCGGATACCCAATGTGGGTGACATGATCAATCCGTCGATCGTTTCGCAGGTGTCGGGGCGGCCGACCCTGCGTGCAAACGGAGCTGATCAAGCGAGATTGTGGGCGATCGGGAGCATTCTCGGCGCCGCCCCCCCAAACGCCATTGTATGGGGATCGGGTTTCATGGACCCGGACCAGCGTCCAGCGCTGGACAGCCGCAACATGCATGCTCTGCGCGGCAAGCTCACCGCCGGCGAACTCAGGCGCGCTGGTCTTGGCCTCGCCGAACTCCCGCTTGGCGATCCCGGCTATCTCGTGCCGGACCTTTTTCCGGATCCCGCGCCGGAAAAGGAATATAAGCTCGGTTTCATACCCCATTATGTGGATCGCCAGCACCCATTCTTTCAACAGATCCTCCGCGAGGAGGGGGTCGCCGATCTCGACGTGCAGGCTTCGCCGGAGGTGTTCTTCGCTCAGCTGCGGAAATGCGAGGCGGTGGTAAGCTCGAGCCTTCACGGGCTCATTTTCGCGGAAGCGTTCGGCATTCCCAATCTCTGGGTCAAGCTTTCCGACCGTGTGGTTCGCAGCGGCTTCAAGTTTCGGGACTGGTTTTCGACCATGGCTCGGCCGCAGACGGAGCCGCTCGAGCCATCAAGCGACCTCGCCGGCAAGGACCTCGTTGCGAGAGCCGCGCTGCATGATTCTCAGATCGATCGGCAAGCGCTGCGCAGCGCATTTCCTTCATCTCGACTGGATGAGCTCGCCGAGCCGGTTCCCGCGCCTTTCGTGCCGCTGCAAGCGTGCCGCGCGAGGCCTACGCCGATCTTCGTCATCTCATACAATCGCGGCAAGTTTCTGCAGTCTGCCGTCTCGTCCTATCGGAAGCTGAACAGGAAGACCGCGATTATCGTTCATGACAACGGCTCCGATGACCGGGAGACGCTGGACATACTGGACAGGCTGGAGGAGGAGGGCTGTCTCATACATCGCGGCGCGCGCATCCAGAGCGCAGAGGAATTGAACGCGGTGGACGGGACAGTTCAGAATTACTTTTCAAACTGGTCGGAGCCGTCACGCTATGTCGTGACGGATTGCGATATCGATCTGTCGATGGCGCATACGGGCGCACTTGACCTTTACGATGAACTCCTCAATCGGTTCACGGACGTCGAATGCGTCGGCCCCATGTTGCGCATCCGCGATATTCCCCGGACCTACCCCCTCTTTGACCGGGTGATGGAACGGCACATCAGCCAGTTCTGGAGTCGCAAGCCTGAATGGACGGAAACGAGCTTCGGGCGGGTTGCGACCCTCGATTGCCCGATCGACACGACATTTGCGCTGCATCGGGCGGGTGAAGCCTTCAGGCGCCTCAAACGGTCCCGGCGGGTGTATTTCCCTTTCGAAGCACGCCACCTGGACTGGTATCTGGACAGCGACGGGATGCAGGCGGCCCCCTATTATTCAACGGCGGCGGAAGACATATCGCATTGGAGCAACCTGGCCTCGCACCGAAACGGCACGCGGGAGCAAGAGGGCCGTTCGGAGTTTGTCTATGTCGATTATGACAGCGGGGGGCAACGCCTGGTGGAGAAGGTTTGGAGGGGCGAGTGATCCCAAGCCGCTCTCGCCCCGAATCCATCTTGTCGTCGCCCGCCCGGGCCTGGACAAAGCGAAGCTCCGTCTGGAGATGTGCAAGTGACTGATCTTGAATGGTCCAGACGAGGCGACGGCTGGCTCAGCCGGGCTTTCGCGTCGGATACCCTTCCGCCCACGCGTCACGCGAAGACAGAGCAGATCGAGGCCATTGCCGCCGAGATTGCAAAGGTCGGCGCGCAGCCGCTCTGGTCCGGATACGAGGCGGTCTATCGCAAGCGCGGAGACATGCCTTTTGCGAACGCGGCCTTGATGCGGCAGCCCCATCAGGTTCGTTCGCAGCCCGAGATGGGCAGTCTGTTTGCCTGGACCGCCGAGCAGCGCCGGCCCGATCTCATTGTCGAGTTCGGCACCGCTTTCGGTGTGTCGGCGCTGTACTGGTCCGCTGGCCTCGACACAGCGGGTTGCGGTCATCTCCTGACCTTCGAGCCGAACGCCGTCTGGCACGGCATTGCCGCGGAGCATCTGTGGGGGTTCAGCACCCGGGTCACCCCCGTCCTCGGGACGTTCGAAGATGAGATCGACAACGCGCGAGGAAACCGCACTATCGACATCGCATTCGTGGACGGCATCCATTCGAGCGATTTCGTCGATCCCCAGGTCGAGGCGTTGATCGCCCGCCTTTCTCCGAACGGGCTTATTTTCCTCGACGACATCGCCTTCTCGCCGGATATGGCGGGTTGCTGGCAACGTTGGGCCGTCGACGAGCGCGTGCACGCGAGCGTCGCCATCAGGAAGCGCGTCGGGATCCTGGAGTTCTGAGAATCGACCCGCGCTGTTCGGCCCCTTCGGCTTGGCGCCGACCAATGCCTCGGGACGTCGCCTGAACGCGGCGCTTCACCGCCCTTCAACTCACCACCGCCCGGTCCGTCACGCGCCGCCAGGCGGCCCCGTCCGAAAAGGCCAGCACGGCCCCGCCGCTTTCGTCCGAGACCATGGCGATCTGGCCGGCGCCCGCGCTCGCGGCCGGCAGGCCGGCCACCGAGTAGCTCTTGCAGCGCACCGGCCCGTCGACGTCGAGCTTCACGGCCGGCGCCGTGGTGCCGATGCCGACGCGCCCGTCGGCTGTGATGCGCAGCCGCTCGGCGCGGGCTGTCGCGCCGGCAGGGGCGGTCTCGAAGGCGAAATAGGTCGGCAGCGAGGTCGGCGAATAGTCCCCCTCGGCGCGCGCGGTGATGCCGCCGCCCTGGATATTCGCGCTGCCGTTGGTGGTGCCGAACAGGAGGTAGCCGAGCCGGTCGCCGGAAACGGGAAGCGCGCCGGCGGCGTTGTTGTGGTGAAGGAGCAGGCCGCCGCCGAGATTGGCGCTGCCGGCTTCCGTGCGCGTCTTGATCTGCGCCTGCTGGAGGCTGGTGCCGAGAATATCGAGGCGTGACACCGGGCTTTCGTTGCCGAAGCCGGTAGAGGCGGTCGCAGGCTCCACCGTCATGGCGGTGGCCCACGTGCTGCCGTCGGCGCTCACCTTGAAGCGGAACTTGTCGTCGCCCGCCGTACCCATCTCGGCGCGGCCGGACCAGCCGGTCTGGAACAGCAGGCTCGCGGTATCGGCGGCCGCGGCCTTGTTCAGCTTCACCTGCATGCCGGCGCCGGCATGGGTGAACAGCACGGCCGGGCTCGCCACCGCCAGCCGGTTGACGTTGTCCGCCGTCGCCGCGATGCCGAGCCGGTCGGCGCTGCGGGGCTTGAGGTCGGCCCAGCCCGTGCCGTCGAAGACCAGCGCTGCCGCCTCATCGGCAAGCCAGAGGATCCAGCCGCGAGCGGGCACATCGAAGCGCCACGCGCTGCCGTCGAAGGTCGCGACCTCGCCTGCGTGGCCCGCGAAGGCGCCCGTCGGCGCGTCGCCGACGAGATGCGCATCGCCTTCGGCGGGCGTCGCGGGCGGCGCGTTCCGCCGGTCGAGCGCGGTCAGATGGACCAGCCGGTCGAGCGCGACCAGCGCCTCGTTGTGGGTGACGTGCTTCTGCGCCTGGGCGGCGGCGAGAAGGGGAAGGGCAAGGCGGGTCGTCGTATCGGTCATCGTCTGTCTCCAGACGGCGAACCATATCTAAGCCTTTTGTCCTTGTCAAGGAATTTGATCCTAGTTTAGGAATCACGGCGGATGATGGCCTCGTGCCACCGGTGATCCGGCTCCGCCGGCCAGCCGAAAACCGTGGGGTCTGGAGGCATCGCGATTGCGCCACGCGGCAGAACCCGGCGGGGGACCGCCCGGCAGCCGGCTTGGTTGGCAATGGGCAGGGAAGACTCGAAGGCGCCGTCAGCCGCCCGTGCGCCGCGCATCCAGCGCGGCCAGTATCCGCTCAACAGCCTGCTCGGGAGAAATGGCGTCGGTCGCCAGGTGCAGGTCCGGCGTCTCCGGCGGCTCGTAGGCCGCACTGACGCCGGTGAAGCGCGGCAGGTCGCCGGCCAGTGCCCGGGCATACATCCCCTTCGGATCGCGCTGGCGGCAGACGTCCAGCGGCGCATCGACGAAGACCTCGATGAAGCGGTCAGGGCCGACCGCCTCCCGCGCCCTCTGGCGGTCTTCGCGGAACGGTGAGATCAGCGAGACGATGACGATCAGCCCGGCATCCGCCATGAGGGCGGCGGCATGGCCGACCCGGCGGATGTTCTCGCTGCGGTCGGCGTCGGAAAAACCGAGATCGGCGGTGAGGCCGTGGCGCAGGTTGTCGCCGTCGAGCACGATGCCGTGGCGGCCGAGCGAATGCAGCCGGCGGTCGAGCAGGTCGGCAATGGTGCTCTTGCCGGCCCCGGACAGGCCGGTGAGCCAGACGACCATCGGGGTCTGGCCCATGGCGCGAGCCCGGTTCGCCGGCGTCACCTGCATGGCCTGCCAGGGCGTGTCGCGGCTCAGCCGCTCCACCGAGAGCACGATGCCGGCGGCCGCGGTGCGGCGGCTCAAGCGGTCGATCAGGATGAAGGCGCCGAGGCGCGGGCTGTCGGCAAAGGCGAGCGCCGGCAGTGGCGTCGTCAGGTTGAGGCGGGCGACGGCGATGTCGTTGGGCCCAAGGCCCCCATCCGCTGAAGTCATGGCGAGGCTGTCGAGGTCGAGCCGGCCCTCGATGCGGGATATGGCGGCGCCCGTGCGGCCCGTGCCGATTTCGAGGTCGTAGGTGCGGCCGGGTTGCCCCGGCTCCCCGGCGAGCCAGACGAAGCGGACGCGCAACTGGGTCGCAGGCGCCACGGCATGGTCGCCGGCCGCCAGCACGGCACCGCGGCCGAGGTCGAGTTCCGGGGCAAGCTCCACGGCGACCGCCTCGCCGGAGCCGGCCTCCGCCGCTTCCGCGCCCGCCGCCCAGAGCCGGGTCACCGTCGCCGTCAGGTCGTTCTCGGTGCGCAGCGTTTCGCCGACCGCGATGCGGCCACGGGCGATCTCGCCGAAGGAGACGCGGCCGCCGCCGTCCAGCCGCCCGGTGAGCGAGACAGGCAGCAGCGCCGTGCCGCCATCGTCCCCTGCTGCCGGCTCGAAGCGCTCCAGCACGTCGAGCAGGGGAGGGCCGGCATACCAGTCCATGGCGGCGCTGGGAGCCACGACATTGTCGCCCTCGCGGGCCGAGATCGGGATGGTCGCGGCAATGGCGAGGCCGAGCCCCGCAGCCAGGCCCTTCAGTTCGGCAGCTATCGCCGCGAAGGGCTCCTGCTGCCGGCCGACGAGGTCCATCTTGTTGACGGCCACCACGATGTCCCGCAGGCCGAACAGCGAGGCGATGGCCATGTGGCGGCGCGTCTGCGGCTGCACGCCGTCGACCGCCGAGACGAGAACCACGGCGAGCTGCGTCTGCGAGGCGGCGGCCGCCTGGTTGCGGGTATATTGCTCGTGGCCGGGCGCATCGGCGATCAGGAAGGAGCGCCGGGCCGTCGCGAAATAGCGGTAGGCGACATCGATGGTGATGCCCTGCTCGCGCTCGGCCTTCAGCCCGTCGACGAGGAACGAGAAATCGAGGTCGCGGCCCGGTCCGGCGCGGCGCGCCTCGGCCTCGTGGTCCTCGTAGACCGCGCCGGATTCGTGCAGCAGGCGGCCGATCAGCGTCGACTTGCCGTCGTCCACCGAGCCGCAGGTCATGAAGCGCAGGCGCGGCAGCTTCAGGGGCGCTGGCAGGCCGCCGGCCATGGTCTCGGCCGCCATCAGAAATAGCCCTCGCGCTTCTTGTCCTCCATGGAGGAGCCGACATGGTCGATGATCCGGCCGACCCGTTCCGAGGTCTTCGTCGCGAGCAGCTCGCGGATGATCGCCGGCACGTCGGCGGCGTCGGATTCCACCGCCGCCGTCAGCGGATAGCAGCCGAGCGTGCGGAAGCGCACCGTCGCCGTCTCGATCCTTTCGCCGGGAAGCAGGCGAAAGCGGGCGTCATCCACCATGATCATCTGGCCGTTCCGGCGCACGACGGGGCGCGGCGCGGCGAAATAGAGCGGGACCACGGGAATGTCCTCGGCCAGGATGTAGCGCCACACGTCCAGCTCGGTCCAGTTGGACAGCGGGAAGCAGCGCATGGTCGCGCCCGGTTCGAGCATGGTGTTGTAGAGGCCGAAAAATTCGGGCCGCTGGTTGCGCGGGTCCCAGACATGGCCGGGCTCGCGGAGCGAGAAGACGCGTTCCTTGGCCCGCGAGCGCTCCTCGTCGCGCCGCGCGCCGCCGATGGCGACGTCGAAGCCGTTGGCGTCGATCGCCTGCCGCAGCGGCACGGTCTTCATGGCAGCCGTATAGGTCGAGGCGTCGTGGTCGAACGGGTTCATGCCCGCCGCCAGGGCTTCCTCGTTGACGGTGCGGACCAGAGCCACGCCGTCGCGCGCCACCAGCGCGTCGCGGAAGAGGATCATGTCGCGGAACTTGTAGGTCGTGTCGACATGCATCAGCGGCATGGGCAGGCGGGTCGGGGCGAAGGCCTTCCGCGCCAGATGGTAGAGAACGGAGGAATCCTTGCCGATCGAATAGAGCAGGACCGGCCGCGCGAAACGCGCCCGCGCCTCGCGCAGGATGGCGATGGCCTCGGTTTCCAGCGCCTTCAGGTGAGGGTCCATGTCAGGGTCTGTGCAATGTCGGGTCGGCGTCGTGTCGCGTTCTGCATCGGGATGCGCGGAAAGGCCGGTCGCTGCCCGTCAGGGGAGGGGCTGCATGTCCGGCCCGGCGAAGGCAAAGTCAAGCACGAAGCGCGGCGCGCCGCCGGCCATTTCGATCCGGACGGCGCTGCCGACCGCGGGCGTTCCGGAAGCGCCCGTGAGCGACAGCAGGTCCGGCGCGCCCGAGAACAGGGCCGCGGCAATGTCGAGGCCGGTCAGGCGGGCGCCGCCGTCCGGCGTCGTGCCAGCGCTGCCGGCAAGCTGGGCGCGCAGGTCCATCCGCGCCAGCCTGACCGCCGTGCCGGAGCGACAGGCTTCCGGTCGCGGCGTGCCGGCGACACAGCGCAGGACGGTCAGCACGGCCGGCCCGAAGCGCGCCAGCGCCTGCCGGTTTGCCGGCACGCGGCCCGCGTCGGGAGCACCGAGGACCTCCGCCGCCGGCACGGAGACGCTGCGCGCGAGACGGTCGACTGCCGGCGAGAAGCCGGCCGCGCGCAGCGCCCCGGCCAGCTCGTCGAGGAAAGCGCCGGCATCGGCCTCGATCCGCGCGCGGCGCGCCTCGGCCTCGCGCGCGGCCGCCTCTGCGGGCGAGGGCGTGCTCGGCCACTGCGAGAAGAACATCTGCGCCGAGATGAGGATGAGCAGGATGAAGAGGACGCCGACGACCATGTCGAAGAACGGCTTGAAGTCGATGGCTTCGTCGGAGGGCTGCGCCATCTAGCGGCCCTGCGACGATGCAGCCAGCAGCGACTCGACTGCGGCCCGCGTCGCGGCCAGCTCCGCGATCATCCGGTCGAACTTGGCCGAGAGCTGTTCGCCGGCCTCGCCTGGTCCGTCCGGCGCGCCGATCCGCGCCGCCTGCAGGTGGCCGTCGATGGCGGCGAGCAGACGCGCCGTCTGCAGGCGCAGCCGGGACTGGCCGATGCGGTGGGCGATCGACACCATGAAGGCGCTGAACAGCGCCGCCACCGAGGACAGGAATTTGAAGGCCGAGGCGTTGAGCAGTTCGATGATGGACTGGCGGGCCTCGGCCATGTCGCCCGAGCGGAATCCGCGGGCGGCGAAATAGAGCGCCACCACGAGGCCCACGAAGGTCAGGATAAGGCCGATCGTCGTGTAGTAGCCGGGCAGCGCGCCCATCAGGCTGCCCTGCCGGTTCCATTCGCTGGACGGATCGGCCTCCGCGTAGAAGGCGAAGCGGCGCGGCGGCAGTCTGCCGGCATCGGCGGCTTCCTGCACATAGACCGGCCAGGTCGAGGACAGCACGTCGTGGCGCGCCAGCACCGTGCCGATCTCGGCGCAGGCGCCGCGCCAGTCGCCCGGGCGGGCGGCGGCCAGGGCCTTCACCTGGAATTCGGCTCGCTTCAGCGCATTGAGGCGTGGCACAACGACCCGCTGCCGGTAGAGCAGGATCAGAACGAAAGCCGAGAGGACGATAACGGTCGCGGCCCCGTAGACGAAGCCGGGCGCGTTGACGAGGTGGACAAGCGGGATCAGGGCGGTCTTGATGCCGAGGGACAAGCCGGCGCCGAAGCCATCGGATGACTGCGACCAGCGCAGCAGCAGGGCGAGGGCCAGCAGGCCGGCAACGGCGGTGCCGACAGCGGCGCCAGGTCCGATACCGAGGGTCCGGCCGCGCGGAGGGGATAAGGGACGAGGCGTCATGACCTATCGCGGATCAGAGGGATTTCGCGCCATCTGCGTGCGCCGCTCGCGATCCAGATAGCCGAGCAGGGTGGCGAAGTCCACAAAACGGCCCGGCCGGCTACGGCTTCGCGGCATCCGCCGAAGCAGCGGTCGCGGCCACGCGTTGCGCCTCGATCAGTACATTGCCGCGCGTATCGCACACCGAAAAGCCGGATGCGGCGGCGGCAATCGCGAAGCATCGCTCGAGCGCGTGATGCAGGGTTCCGTCGATCTGACCCGCCTCGGGCTCGAAATCCCCGATGGACAAGGGTGAGGCCGTGATCGATCGCAGCGCCGCTGGCCGAAACCAGAACATGGACCCGCCGAAGAAGGCGAGGCGCGGTTCGGCCGGCGGCGAAAGGCTTGCCGCCAGCGCCTCGACCCGGCTCCGGTTGGTATGCCACTGGCGCGGACTGGTCATGAAGACGCGCCGCCAGCCGACCATGCCGACCGAGGGGTCGGCCATGATCGCGAGAACGTTCCCGACTATCGAGGCGCGGCCTGCCAGCGACACGAAGAGCGCCTTTCGCAGCACTTCCCCGTGGGGAAGATGGAGGCTGCGCTTCGTGTGGATTTTCAGCACCGCGTCGTAGCCGTCCAACGCGCCCGAGCGCAGCAGCGCGAGGAACGGGGCGATGTCGCGCCCGCGGTTCTCGGTCGTGTGCAGCGTCACGTCGGCGCGGTCGAGCGCAGCTTTGGGCAACCTTGCGGCGACCTCCGGGGGGGCCGTCAGGTGACAGTGCGAGCCCGCGGGCAGGCGTGCGAGGCAGGCCAGCACTTCCGACAGCAGGTCGGGATAGAAGACATGGCCCACCAAGGCGGTGGCCAATCCGTGCGCTTCCGCGCGCCGGCCGCGTTCGTCCCGCCCGCGCCAGGCTTCCGCCGCGAGGAACGTGCGCAGGCCCGCGGCCTGAAAGGCCGATACCGCGCGAAGGGGCGCCCGCGTCACCGCGGTTCCCCTCAAACGTGAAAGCCTTTGCCGGAGAACCATGATGCGATTGCAGGGGCTGTTCGGGACATTGAACGGCCCGCCCCCGTCTGGAAGGCCGGTTCCGTCACGGCCATGCATGCGTCGGGCATGGTCGGAAATCAACTTGTCGATGCGTCAAGGTGGCGCTTGGCCGAACTGCATCTGGCTGCGCAGCCGGCAGGGTGTCCGGGATCAGACCGCCTCCGACCTGAGCGCGCCTCTCAGCGAGCGCTCCAGCGTGGCGGCCACCTGCGCCTGCGACGCCTTCTCGGCGAAGTCGTGCAGAAGCTGCGGCGGCAGGCGGGGCGCGAGCGCCGAGACGAGATCGACGAGGTCGGACAGGGTCGCCTCGAAATGCCCCTTCAGATCGGCCGCGACCGTGCCGGGCAGGCGGCTGTGCAGCTCCCGCGCCACCTCGACCGCCGATTCGTCCAGCCTCGCCCCGGTCGCGACGACGCTGTTGACGCACAGGCGAACGAAATAGGGCAGGCAGCGTTCGACTTCTTCCGCGACCGATCGCATGACGTTCCGCTATTGATGGCGCTGTTCCTGCCGGGCCCGATTCCGCCCCGGCCGGCAGGAGCGGCGATGTTGTCTCACCGCGGGCGGCCAAAGGCAAGAATCCGATGACGGGTCGATGGGAACCGGCCGGCAGGCCGCATACGGGCGGCCGATGAACGAGCCGTCCGCCGCCAGGCCGCTGGTGATCTGCGTCATCAACGAGGCGTGGTTCTTCCGCTCGCATTTCCTGCCCTGGGCGCAGGCGGCCGCCGCCGCCGGCTTTGATGTGGTCGTGGTGGCGACGCCGGGCGATGCGGAGCGCGAGATTGCCGCCGCAGGCATCGGCTTCGTGCCGAGCCGGGCCTCGCGGCGAGGGCTTTTGCCGCGCGGCCTGTGGCCTGCTGCCCGCCAGGTGGCGGGCCTTGTCGACCCGTCGCGGCCCACCGCGGTCCACGCCTTCGGCCTGCACGGCATGGCCATCGCGGCGCTGTCCCGCCGCATGGCGCGGCCGGCCGCCACCGTCGTCAGCGTCACCGGGCTCGGGTTCCTCGCCAGCGGCGCCGGGATCGGCCGCGCCGTGGCGGCGGCGCTGGCTAAAGGGCTCGCTCGGTCGCTGGACGGTCCGGGAACGGTCTGGCTGACGGAGAATGCCGGGGATGGTGCGGCGCTTGGCCTTGATGCCGATGCGCGCGCCGGCCGCCTCGTGCAGCTCGCCGGGGCAGGCGTCGATCTCGCCGCTTTCGGTCCGCAGCCCCTGCCGCCGCCGCGGCCCCTGCGGCTCGTCATGGTAGCCCGCATGATCCGCTCCAAGGGCGTGGACATCGCGGTGGCGGCGCTGGGGCAGGCACGCGCCCGGGGCATCGACGCGACGCTGTCGATCGCCGGCGAGCCCGACCCCGGCAATCCGCGATCCTATACCGCGGCCGAGCTTGCGGCCTTCGCCGAGGCCCCGGGCGTCCGCATGCTCGGCGGACGGGACAACATTCCCGCGCTATTGGCTGCAGGCCATGTCTTCATCCTGCCTTCGCGTGGCGGCGAGGGACTGCCCAAGGCCTTGCTGGAAGCCGCCGCCGCCGGTCGCCCCGCCATCGTGACCGACGTGCCCGGCTGCCGCGATTTCGTCAGGCAGGGCGAGACCGGCTGGATCGTGCCGACCGGCGACGCACTGGCGCTCGCCGAGGCCATCGCTGCCGCCGCTTCCGCCGATCTCGCCGCCATGGGCGGCGCGGCGCGGGCGGAGGCAGAAGCCTCGGCGGGAGTTGCGTCGATCGCCGCGCAGGTCGTCGCAGTCTACCGGCGGGTTCTGGCCGGCTGACGCGAGGCCGCCGGTCGGCGCTCCGTCATTCACGGCAGACCGCTTGCAACGGCATCGCAGCCGGGTATTGCTGAAAGAAGAATCCCGCCCGGACCCCTTCCCGCGCCACGCGGGGGCAGGCCGCGGCCACCGGACCGAGCCTGATGCGCGCACCGCCCCCGCCGGGGATGCCTGACGATCCGGTTGCCGCCGCGCTGGCGGATTGCCGCGGCGCGCTCGTCGCGGCCGCCGTTTTCTCCGGCGTGCTGAGCATTCTGGCTCTCGCCGGGGCCATCTACATGCTGCAGGTCTACGACCGCGTGCTGACCAGCCGCAGCGTGCCGACGCTGGTCGGGCTGACGCTGGCGCTTGCCGGCGTCTTCGTCGTCCAGGGCGTGCTCGATGTCGTCCGCCAGCGCCTGCTGGCGCGGATCGGCGCTTCGGTCGACCGGCGCCTCGCGGTGCTGGTCTATGCGCTGAGCGTGACGATCCCGGTCCGCGTCGGCGTCCGGGCAGACCCGATGCAACCCTCCCGCGACCTCGACTCGGTGCGGGCCTTCGTCTCCAGCCTCGGGCCCACCGCCTTTTTCGACCTGCCTTGGACGCCGGTCTTCATCGTCCTTTGCTTCGCGCTCCACCCATGGATCGGTCTGACCGTGCTCGGCGGCTGCCTCCTGCTGTTCGCGATCACGCTGATGACCGAACGCGCGACGCGCGGCCCGATGGCGGTCGCGGCCCGGGAAGCCGCAAGCCGCGCAGTGATCGCCGAGACCTCGCGCCGCAATGCCGAGACCATCGCGGCGATGGGCATGCGGGACGCGCTGGCCGAGCGCTATGGCGAGGTCAGTTCCAGGCTCCTGCGGGCAGGCGATGCGGCAACCGATGCGGTGAGCACATGGGGCAGCGTTTCGCGCATCCTGCGCTTCGCGCTGCAGTCGGGCATTCTGGGGCTCGGCGCACTGCTCGTGCTGATGGAACAGGCGACGCCCGGCGTGATGATCGCTGCGTCGATCCTGATGGGCCGCGCGCTCGCCCCCATCGAGCAGGCGGTCGCCCACTGGAAGTCCTTCGTCGCGGCGCGGCTCGGCTGGCGGCGGCTGCGCGAGACGATCCGCGCGCTGCCGGCGCCGCCGGAGGTTCTGGCCCTGCCGCCGCCACGCCGGACCCTGACGCTCGACCAGGTCGTCTGCGCGGCGCCCGGCTCGCGGGAACCCATCATCAACGGCATTTCCCTGTCGCTTCTGGCGGGCCAGGCGCTCGGCGTGATCGGCCCGTCCGCGTCGGGCAAGTCGACGCTTGCCCGCGTCATGGCGGGGGTCTGGCTGCCGCTGCGCGGTTCGGTGCGGCTGGACGGCGCCGAATTCAGCCAGTGGAGCGACGAGGCCCGTGGCCGGTTCGTCGGCTATCTGCCGCAGGATATAGGGCTGTTTGACGGCACGGTGGCCGAGAACATCGCGCGATTCCGGCCTCGCGCGCAGGCCGAGGACGTGGTGGCGGCGGCCGAGGCTGCCGGCGCGGACGCGATGATCCGCGGACTGCCGGCGGGCTATGACACCCGCATCGGCGAGGGCGGGGTGACGCTGTCCGGCGGCCAGCGCCAGCGCGTCGCGCTCGCCCGCGCGCTGTTTGGCCAACCGTTTCTGGTCATCCTCGACGAGCCCAACGCCAATCTCGACATGGAGGGCGAGGCGGCGGTCACGCAGGCGATCCGTCACGTGCGCGAGCGCAACGGTATCGCCATCGTCATCGCCCACCGGCCGAGTGCCATAGCCGCGGTCGACATGGTCGCCGTCGTGCGGGAAGGGCGCCTTCAGGCGCTCGGACCGAAGGACGAGGTACTGAAGCGCGTGATGGTGGCGCAGCGGGGGGGAGGGCGGCCGTGAGCCAATCCGCTGCCAGCCTCCCGAGGGCGATCGCGGAGGACCTCAAGAGCCAGAAGGCCTCCCGCCGCCGCCTGGTCGCGGGCGGTCTCGCCGTTGCCGGGCTCTTCGTCGGCGGGCTCGGCGTCTGGGCGGCGACCGTGCCGCTAGCCGGAGCCGTGATTTCGCCTGGATTCGTAGTGGTCGATACCAATGTGAAGACTGTCCAGCATCTGACAGGCGGGGTCGTCGGCGAAATTCGCGTGCGCGATGCCATGCGCGTTCGGGAGGGCGACCTGCTGATCCGCCTCGACGACACCGTGACGCGCGCCAACCTCCAGGTGGTGGTCAAGCAGCTCAACGAACTCATCGCCCGGCAGGCCCGGCTGGAAGCGGAGCGCGACGGCGCGGACGAAATCGTCGTTCCGGACGCGCTTGCGCAGCGCGCCGACGAGCCGGAAGTCAGCCGTGCGCTCGAGGGCGAAAAGACGCTCTTCCAGGCCCGCCGGACGGTGCGCGAGGGCCAGCAGCGCCAGCTTCGCGGGCGCATCGGCCAGATCCGCGAGGAGATAGGCGGACTTTCCGCGCAGGAGACTGCGCGCCGCCGGCAGGTGGAACTGATCCAGCGCGAACTGGTCGATATCCGCGACCTGTTCAGCCGCAACCTCGTGCCGCGCACCCGTCTCGTCGAGCTGGAGCGCGAGGCGGCGCGGCTTGCCGGCGATGTCGGCCAGTTCGTGGCCGAGCGCGCGCGCGCGGAAGGCCGCATCACGGAAAGCGAGCTGCAGATTCTCCAGATCGATCAGGATCTTCGCCGCGAGGTTTCGACCGAACTGCGCGATGTCCAGACGCGTATCGGTGAACTGGTCGAGCGCCGGGTGGCGGCCGAGGACGTGCTGAAGCGCATCGACATCCGCGCGCCGCAGACCGGCATCGTCCATCAGCTCGGCTATCACACCGTCGGCGGGGTCATTCCCGCGGGACAGCCGGTCATGCAGATCGTGCCCGGCGACGACGTGCTGGTCATCGAGATCCGCGTCGCTCCGCAGGACATCGACAAGGTCGCGGTCGGCCAGCCGGCCTTCATCCGCTTCACCTCGTTTCCGCATGGAACGACGCCGGAACTCGCGGGAAGTGTCACGCGCGTCTCAGCCGACCTCGTCCGGGAGCAGCAGAGCAATACGATGCATTTCACGGCGCGGGTGGCTGTCGGGGAGGGGGAACTCGCAAGGCTCGGCGCGAACCGCATCGTGCCGGGCATGCCCGCCGAGGTTTTCGTGCGCACCGGCGACCGGACAGCTCTCGCCTATCTGATCAAGCCGATCTCGGACCAGATCAGCAGGGCCTTCCGGGAACGTTGAAGCTGCTTCGCGGCGTGCGGCCTCGCAACAGCGGAGTGACTTCCGGCGGAGCGGCGTTTCGCAAAGTTGGACTTACTACCCCGGAAAGCCAGACCAAACCCCCATCAAAGTCGGCAGGCCCGTTAGCGGGGCCCGGTGATCCGGCCTTGAGTCAGATGCCCAGCCCTCTGCCAGCCTGCATCGGCACGACATTGCCGCGCGCCTCGATGCCCGGAACGAGGCTGCCGATGATCTGCCGTGCCCTGTCGTCGTCGCCGGCTTCCGCCGCCGCGACGAGGTCCTCGAGGATGGGCTGGAGCCGCGCGAGCGGCAGGGTCTGCGCCTCGGCCGCCACGATGCCACGGATGCCGATGTCGAACTGCGGCTCGCGATCCTCGAACAGGAACTCGGACATGCGCTCGCCCGGCCGGGAGCCGACATAGGCGATCTCGATGCCCTTGTCGGGCTGGAAGCCGGCGAGCCGGATCATCCGGCGCGCGAGATCGTCGATCCTGACGGGCTGGCCCATGTTCAGGACGAGAATGGTCGAGCGCGGCACGTTCGCCTGGCGCGCGGTGACGCGCGCGGCGGTCAGCAGCAGATCCGTCGCTTCGCGCTTGGTCATGAAATAGCGGACCATGTCGCGGTGCGTGACGGTGATCGGGCCGCCGGCCTCGATCTGGGCGCGGAATTTCGGCACGACAGAGCCGGCAGTGCCGAGCACGTTGCCGAAGCGCACCGCGACGAGGCGTGTGCGATGATGCGCATTGTCCTGCAGGGCCTGGGGCGCGGACGTCAGCGACTGGGTGTACAGCTCGGCGATCCGCTTGGTGGCGCCGAGGATCGAGGCTGGCTTGGTCGCCTTGTCGGTCGAGACGAGGACGAAGACGCCGGCGCCCGTGGCGATTGCCGCGTCGGCGGCGTTGATCGTCCCGGCAATGTTGGTCCTGACCGCGTCCGCCACCTCGGTCTCGAGATGCGGCAACTGCTTCAGCGCGGCGGCATGGAAGACGACATCGGGTGCGAAGGCGCGGGTGATCCGCATGATCCGTTCGCGATCGCGCACGTCGCACAGCCGCCCCTCGATCTCGGTCTCGCCCTCGGCGCGGTGCAGTTCGCTGCGCTGGATCAGGGCATGGAGCGCCACCTCGGAATGGTCGAGAACCAGCACCCGTTCCGCGCCGAACTGCGCGCTGCGCAGCGCCAGCTCCGCGCCGATCGAGCCGCCGCCGCCGGTGACGATCACGCGCTTGCCCTGGACGAAGGCGTGCAGCGGCGCCTCGTCGACCTCGACCAGCGGACGGATCAGCAGGTCGTCGTCGATGACGGCCTGGAGCCGCGCCTGATGCCGGGCATCGGTCGCGTCCGTCGTCTCGAGCCGGATGGTCGGGATGCCGAGCCGGCGGAACGAGCCGATGAGGTTCTCCATCAGCGGCGTTTCGAGCATGGCCTTGGGCGCGACGATGGCGCGCTGGATGGTGACGCCGCGCTCGATGGCGCTGCGTATCGCTGTCTCGACATCGTCGGTAGTGCCCCAGACCGGCACGCCGCGCACCGTCTGGTTCATTTCCTGAGCGACCGGCGTGACGATGCCGAACACGCGGATCGGGCCGGCAAGGCCCGTCTCGACGGCGCGGATGACCGATTCCGCATCGGAGGCGCGGCCGATGACCACGGCCGCCAGCGGGTCGCTGCGCTCCGTCCCGCGGCGGCGCCAGGCCTTGTAGGCCCGGTAGGCGATGCGTGGCCCGCCCAGCAGGATCAGCTGGAGGCACCAGTAGATCACCAGCGTCCGGCCGCCCAGCAGCTTGGTGCCGTCATTGATCCTGGGCGAGATGGCATAGTCGGCGAGGAGCAGCAGCACGGTGAGGATTGTCACCGCCTTGACGATGCCGAACAGGTCGAACAGCGAGGCGAACCGCCAGCGCGACGCATAGAGCGAGCACGACCGGTAGACGAGGATCGCAAAGAGCGAGAAGCCGAGGACGGGCAGGAGCGGGTTGAAGCCCGGCGCCAGCGGCGGCTCGCCGCGCAGGAGGAGGGCCAGCAGCAGGGCGGCGAAGGTGACGCCGAAATCGTGCAGTCCGATCCAGACTTTCTTCAACCGAGCTGCAGCTTCCGCGAGGGCCGAAGGGCCGATCCGGTCGCGCAGTTGATCATAGAAAAACATGGGCCGGTCTCGTCTGTGCCGGGTTGTCGCGGATGCCGGAGGACGCTGACACGCTGAAGTCAACAATAGTTATGACAGACCATGCGCCCGCTGGCCGGTCAAGCAGCAGGAATGCGGGTTTGCGGCGTTTCGTCCCCCGGGTCGGACTACCGCGGGTATCTTGGTCCGGCATGCCGTAGCGGCTCTCTGCTCTTCACCGGGCTGCCAGCGCCTGTGACACATCGGCAACAAGATCGTCGGCATGTTCGACGCCGATGGACAGGCGGATGGTTGTCGGGAGGACGCCGATCCGCTGCCGCACGGCTTCCGGCACGCCCGAGTGGGTCGTGGATGCCGGATGGCTCGCCAGGGATTCGGTGCCGCCGAGGCTCACCGCGAGCTTGAAGATCTGGAGCGCGTTGAGGAAGGCGAAGGCCGCCGCCTCGCCGCCCGCGATGTCGAAGGAGAAGGTGGAGCCCGCGCCCTCGCTCTGCTCGCGGAAGACGCGGCCGGCCGGCGTCGTCTCGTCGAGGAAGGGGAGGTAGTGGACCTTGGCGACCTTCGGGTGGCCGTTGAGGAATTCCGCGACGATGCGGGCATTGTCGTTGGCCCGCCCCATGCGCAGGCCGAGCGTCTCCAGCGAACGGCCGAGCATCCAGCAGGAATGCGGGTCGAGCTGCGTGCCGATGGCGCCGCGCAGCGCCTTGATCGGTTTCGTCATGGCAACCGTTCCCAGCGCAGCCCCGGCGATCAGGTCGGAATGGCCGCCGACATATTTGGTCAGCGAGTAGAGCGAGACATCGGCGCCGTGCTCGATCGGCCGCTGGAAGACCGGGCCGAGCAGCGTGTTGTCGCAGACGATCACCGGGCGGTGGCCCTGTTTCGTGCCGATCTCGTCGGCCAGCCGCTTCATCAGTGCGATGTCGGTCAGCGTGTTGATCGGATTGGAGGGCGTCTCGATCAGGATCACGGCGACGCGGCCCTTGGCCATCGCCTGATCGGCGGCCGCCCGCACGCTTGCCTCGTCGACGCCGTCCGAAAAGCCGACGGAACCGATCTGGAGCGCCGCGAAGGTCCTGGTCAGCAGCGTCTCGGTGCCGCCATAGAGCGGCTGGGAGTGCAGGATCACGTCACCCGGCCGCGCGAAGGTGAGCAGCGTGGTCGAGATCGCCGACATGCCGGAAGAGAACAGGATGCAGGCTTCCGTCCGCTCGTACACGGCGAGCCGGTCTTCGACGATCTCGCTGTTCGGATGGTTGAAGCGCGAATAGACCAGCCCCGCGCCGGTGCCCTTGGGCGGCTCGCGCCGGCCGGAGACGAAATCGAAGAAGTCGCGGCCTTCCTCGGCCGACTTGAACACGAAGGTCGAGGTCAGGAAGACCGGCGGCTTCACCGCGCCCTCGGAGAGCAGCGGGTCGAAGCCGTAGCTCAGCATCAGGGTTTCGGGATGCAGCGGATGGTTGCCGATATGGGTCTTGGACGGGCGCGGCGCGGTCAAGGCGATCCTCCCTCGGGGATGCCGGTCGCGCGCGGCGGGCCGGCAGTCAGCGGGGAGGGTGGGGCTTTGCGCCCGGGAAGTCCATGAAGGGATTTTCCGGTCGTGACGCGGTGCCGGTCAGGCCCGCCGGCGGTTCGCTCCGTGCTCGGGAATGCCGGTGTTCTCGAAGCAGATGCGCGCGAGCTCGCCGACGCCCTTGCGGATCGTCTCGACGTCAGGAAGCGCGAAGCAGAGGCGCATGTGGCTCTTCGCCGCCTCGGGGTCGCAGGACCATTCCGGGCCAGGATTGAAGGCGAGGCCCTGCGCCAGTGCTGCCTGCGCGAAGGTCCGGACATCCACCTGCTCCGGCAGCTTCAGCCAGAGGAAGATGCCGCCGTCCGGTATGAACAGCTCCGCCGCGGTGCCGAACTCTTCGTGCAGCGCCTCGACCATGGCGTCGAGCTTGACCTTCAGGGCCGATGTCAGCGCGGGAACATGGGCGTCGAAGCGGCCCTCGACATATTCGGCGACGACCATCTGCTCCAGCGCGCCGGAGCCGGCATCCGACTTGGTGGCGAGGATGCGCGAGAGCACGTCCCAGTTCGCGACGATGTAGCCGATGCGGAGCGCCGGGGCCAAGGACTTGGAGAACGAGCCGACATGGATGACGCGGCTCGGGTCGAGAGCATAGAGGGCGGCCGGGCGGGTGCCCGCCCAGACGAGGTCGGCATAGCACTCGTCCTCGAAGATCGGTACGCCGAACGCGCGCGACAGCGCCAGCAGTTCGTGGCGACGCTCAAGGCTCATGATGCTGCCGGTCGGGTTCTGCACGGTCGGGATCGTGTAGATGTATTTTGGCTTGATCCCCTTGGCCTTCAGGTCCTCCAGGATCGTGCGGAGCGCGTCGATGCGGATGCCGCCCGCATCGAGCGGCGTGCCGATCACCCTGGCGCCGAGCTTCTGGACCTTGGTGATCGCCCCGCCATAGGTGAATTCCTCGAGGATCACCGTATCGCCGGGGGCAATCAGCAGGTTGTTGACGAGGTCCATGCCCTGCAGCGAGCCGGAGGTCAGCAGCACGTCCTCGGCCGTGCAGGCAATGCTGCTGCGCTTGGCGAGCTTGTCGGCGACAAAGCGCCTCAGCCGCTCATGGCCGAGCGGCGATCCGCCGAGCGAATAGACGCCGAGCAGATGGCCGTGTTCGCGCAGAACCTTGGCGGCGACCTCGGCGAGCGCTTCGGACGGCACCTGCGATGGATCGTTGTGGCCGCCGACGAAATTGTAGGGGGGATGGCCGGTAAAGCGCGGGGAGGGTGTTGGCAGCCCCGCCCGGAACATCTCCGGCAGGGCGAAACGGCTTTCGCCGGGGTTCTGGCCGTCCATGCGTCGTCTCCCTCGCGGGCCGACGTCGCGCGGCCCTTCCGTTCCTGTTTGGAGCGGCCGGGCGACCGGAGCAAGGCCGGACGAAGCAAGGCCGCCGGTCGCATGGCGCAACCGGCGGCCCCGTCATGTCCGAAGGACGGGCGTTACTCCGCGGCCTGCGCGAGGCTCGGGTAGTCGGTGTAGCCCTTCTCCGTGCCGCCGTAGAAGGTGGCACGGTCGGGCTCGTTCAGCGGCGCGCCGAGGCGCAGGCGCTCGACGAGGTCCGGGTTGGCGATGAACGCCTTGCCGAAGGCGACGAGGTCCGCTTTGCCGTCGCGCACAGCCTCGATCGCGAGATCGCGCGTATAGCCGTTATTGGCGATATAGGCACCCGAGAAGGCCTTGCGCAGCGCGCCGTAGTCGAAGGCGACATTGTCGCGCGGGCCGCCGGTCGCACCCTCGACGACGTGGATGAAGGCGATGCCGCGCTTCGACAGTTCGCCCGCGAAATAGCCGAAGACCTCGGCAGGATCGCTGGTCACCGCGTCGTTGGCCGGGCTGACCGGCGAGAGGCGGATGCCGAGGCGGGTCTTCGGGAAGACCTTGAGGATGGCGTCGACCACTTCGAGGCCGAAGCGGGCGCGGTTCTCGACCGAGCCGCCATAGGCATCCTTGCGCTGGTTGGCGCCGTCCTTCAGGAACTGGTCGACCAGATAGCCGTTGGCGCCGTGAATCTCGATGCCGTCGAAGCCGGCTTTCTGCGAGTTCTGCGCGGCCTGCGCATATTCGGCGACGACGCCGGGGATTTCCGAGGCTTCAAGCGCGCGCGGCGCGGAAACGTCGGCGAAACCCGATTCCACATAGGTCTTGGACTTGGCCGGGATCGCGGAGGGGGCGACGGGCGCCGCGCCATCCTTCAGGAGCGATGAGTGCGAGATGCGGCCGACATGCCAGATCTGCGCGAAGATGCGGCCCTTGGCGGCGTGGACGGCGTCGGTGACGGTCTTCCAGCCGGCGATCTGCGCATCGCTGTAGAGGCCGGGCGTCCAGATATAGCCCTGGCCCTGCTGGGAAATCTGCGTGCCTTCGGAGATCAGGAGGCCGGCGCTGGCGCGCTGGGTGTAGTAGGTCGCATTAAGCGCATGGGGGGCATCGGTGCCGGGCGTCGCGCGGTTGCGTGTCAGCGGCGCCATCGCGATGCGGTTGGGCAGGACGAGGTCGCCCAGCGTGAAAGGCTGGAACAGCGGGCTTGCATCTTCGCTCATGAATAGCTCCGTCAAGGGGAGGGCGCAGGGAGCGCCGGTATCGCCGGAGACAGTTGGGGATCATGGCGCGATGCAGCAAGACGGCAAATGCATGGCAAGCCCGCGCCGTTCGACGGATAACGCCGACGTGTCCGTCTGCGAGGTGCCGTGATCAGCCGGCCATCGCCGCCGCGAGCCTTTCCCATTCCGCTTCGCCGTCGGGCAGGCCGAAGCGAAGCCGGTCGGGCCGAGCCGCGAAGCGGCGGACATGGATGCCATGCCGGCCGAGGCGCTCGAAGATCGCCGGCGCTTCAGGTGCTTCCAGAAGCCGGAACAGAGCGGTGCCGCCGATGACGCGGCCGACCGAGCCAAGCAGCGTGTCGAGGCGCGCCGCGTCGCGCTCCCGTTCCGCGCGGGCGGCGGCGAGCCAGTCCGCATCGGCAAGGGCAACCCTGCCGACATGAAGAGCCGGTCCCGGCACGGCCCAGGGGCCGAGCAGGCCGGCAAGCCGGGCAATGCGTTCGGCGGGCCCCACGGCAAAGCCAAGGCGCAGGCCGGCGAGCCCGTAGGTCTTGCCGAACGAACGCAGGACGACGGTTGCGGGCGGCAGGCCGGGGATGACGCTGATATCCGGCGCGAAATCGGCGAAGGCCTCGTCGATCACCAGCAGTCCGCCCGTCAGGGCGAGACGGGCGGCGATCCGCCTCAACTCTGCTTGCGGGACGATGCGGCCATCCGGATTGTTCGGGTTGACGAGAACGACCACCCCGGCCCCGCCGATCTCCGCGACATCCGCCACTTCACGCACCGTGAAACCGGCCTTGCGCCAGGCGTGGGCATGTTCCCCATAGGTCGGGCCGAGTACCGCGACCTCGCGCGGCGGCCCGGCGACGAGGGGCAGCATGCCGATCAGGACCTGTGTGCCCGGCGCGGCCACGAGCCCCGCATGGCCCGGCACGTCATAGGCGGCGCGGGCGGCGGCGAGCAGCGCCGTTTCATTGCTGTTGGACGGCAGCCGCTGCCAGGCTGCGGCAGGAATGCAGGGCAGGGGATATGGAACGGGGTTGATTCCGGTCGAAAGGTCGATCCACGGTTCAGGAGCGGCCGGAAACAGGCGGCGGGCTTCGCCGAGGTCGCCGCCATGTTCCAGTCTGGTCCCGTCACCGGCTTCCAGGGTCTCGCCCACGCATGTCCCCCTTCTCGCCTCTGGTGATCCTCGCCGCCGCGCTCGTGATCGAGGCGCTCGCCGGCTATCCGCCCTGGCTGTTCCGCGCCATCGGCCACCCGGTGACCTGGATCGGCGCGCTTATTGGCACACTCGACCGGCTGATGAACAGGGAGGATCACAGCCATCAGGATCGCCGCAGGGCGGGCATCATGGCGCTGGTCGCGGTGCTGGCGGTGACGGGCGGGGTGGCGCTCGCCGTCTCGGCGTTGTGCGGGAGCCTCGACGTGTTCGGCCTCGTGCCGCTGGCTTTCGCGGCCTCGACGCTGATCGCGCAGCGCAGCCTCCACGATCATGTGGCCGCGGTGGCGGCGGGGCTGGAGACGGACGGACTCGCGGGCGGGCGCGCGGCCGTGTCGATGGTGGTCGGCCGCAACCCCGAAAGCCTCGACGAGGCCGGCGTGTCGCGCGCCGCCATCGAGAGCCTCGCGGAGAACTTCTCCGACGGCGTCACCGCACCCGCCTTCTGGCTCGGCGTCGCGGGCCTGCCGGGCATCGCGCTCTACAAGGCGATCAACACCGCCGATTCCATGATCGGCCATCGCAATCCGCGCCATGAATCCTTCGGCTGGGCGGCAGCCCGGCTCGACGACCTCGTCAACCTCCCGGCGTCGCGGCTGACCGCCGGGCTGATTATCGGCGCGGCGGCGCTGGACGGCCTCGCGCCCGCGCGCGCGTCCCTCGACGCCGTTCGCCGCTATGCGCGCCATCACCGCTCGCCCAATGCCGGCTGGCCGGAGGCCGCCATGGCCGGCGCGCTTGGGCTTCGTCTCGCCGGTCCCCGCATGTACGGCGACACAGTGGTCGAGGACCGCTGGATGGGGCAGGGCAGGGCGGAGGCTGATGCGGCCGACATCCGCGCCGCTCTCCGGCTCTACCGCCGTGCCGTTGGCCTCGGCTGGGCGCTGGTGGCGGGTCTCATCGCGCTGGCGGAGGCAATCTGATCGAACGGTGCGCGGGCTGGCGCGCCTGCGCGAAAATGTCCCGGCGGTCCGGCCGATATTGACTCGTCCCCGCCGTCTTATGTAAGTAACTGGTGAGTTATATAGAGCCGACACGCAGAGGTCGGGTGCATGGGAGTGATAGGGATGGCGGAGCGTGCGCAAGGCGGCTGGTCGGTCGTGGCCCGATGGCTCGACGCACCCTGGCTCAAGCCCTTCGCCATGCTGGCGCTGATGATCGTCCTGTGGGACGTCGCGATCTGGCTGTTCAACGTTCCGCCCTATCTTATCCCGCGCCCCTGGGACGTGGTGAAGGCCTTCGGCACCGACGGGCCGCTGCTGCTGCGCGAGGCCGTGCCGACCACGGTCGCGACGCTCGGCGGCTTCGCGTTCTCGGTCCTGTTCGGCATCCCGACCGCCATGCTGATCGCCGGTTCGCGGACGGTTGAATCCTACATCTATCCGCTGCTGGTTTTCTCCCAGTCGATCCCGAAGGTCGCCATCGCGCCGCTCTTCGTCGTCTGGTTCGGCTTCGGCATCGCGCCGAAGATCATTACCGCCTTCCTGCTCGGCTTCTTCCCGGTGGTCGTGGCCGGCGTTCAGGGTTTCAAGGCGCTCGACACCGAGATGCAGGACCTCGCCCGCTCGATGAAGTGCTCGCGCTGGCAGATGTTCCGGATGGTCAGCCTGCCGAACGCGCTGCCCGCCATCTTCTCGGGCCTCAAGGTGTCGGTGACGCTGGCCGTGGTCGGCGCGGTGGTCGGCGAGTTCGTCGGCTCCAATTCCGGCATCGGTTTCGTGCTGCAGCGTTCGATCGGCAATTTCGAGCTGCCGACCATGTTTGCCGCTCTCGTCCTGCTCGCCCTGATCGGCGTCGTCCTGTTCTGGATCGTCGATCTGATCGAGCGTTTCGCCCTGCCGTGGCACACCAGCCGCCGGCATGAATTCGTCGCAACCACCTGAAAACAATCGGCCCGAGCCAACGGGCTCCCAACCTCGAAGGGAGGACAATCATGGATCGCCGTACATTCGTCATCGCCGCCGGCGCCGGCCTCGTCGCCGCGCCCGCGCTCATCCGGTCGGCCCATTCGGCCGACAAGGTGCAGCTCCTGCTCAACTGGTATCTCTATGGCGAGCATGCGCCGTTCTTCTACGGCAAGAAGCTCGGCCTGTTCCAGAAGGAGGGCATCGACCTCACGATCATGGAGGGTCGCGGCTCGGGCGTGACCCTTCAGGCGGTCGGCGCGAAATCGACCCAGTTCGGCCATGTCGACATGTCGGCCGTGGTGCGCGCCGGCATCCGCGGCGCCCCGGTCGTCTCGACCGGCGTGCTCCTGCAGAAGAACCCCGCCTCGGCCATGGGCTTCGCCGAGAAGAACATCCGCACCGCCAACGACCTGAAGGGCAAGACCGTCGCCACCACGCCGGGCGATGCGCTCTCGCAGGTCTGGCCGGCCTTCCTCAAGAAGGCGAACCTGCGCGACAGCGACGTGCGCCTGGTGCAGGGCGACGCCCAGACCAAGCTGAACGCGGTGATCTCGGGCCAGGCCGACGTGCTGCTAGGCTTCTCCCACGACCAGTCGATGAAGATCAAGGACGCGACCGGCAAGGCCGTGTTCCCGATCATGTTCTCCGACTACGGCCTGAACGCGGTGGCGACCGGCATCGTCGCCCATCGCGACACGCTGACCGGCAGCCCGGATCTCGTGCGCCGGTTCATGCGCGCGGCGACGCTGTCGGCCGAAGCCGCCGAGAAGAATGCCGGCGCCGCCGCTGACGCCATGCTGGAGGCCGATTCCAAGGCCGGCAAGAAGGACACGCTGACCGAGGGCTTCGAGATTTCCACGAAGCTCTATCGCGTGACGGCCGATCAGCGGCCCTTCCACACCAACGCGAACGCGGTGAAGGAGACCGTGGACCTGCTGGTCGAATATGGCGGCGTCGATCCCGCGGCCAAGGAGAAGCTCGCCAGCTTCTTCACCACCGACTTCCTGCCGGGCAAGGCGACGAACTGAGCCATGGCGGATCGTGACATGCTCGCAACGACCGCCGCGGCCTTCCACCTCCCCCCGGCGGGGGGAGGTCGGACGCGTAGCGTCCGCGAGAGGGGGCTTTGGCCTTTGTGGGCAGAACTCTCCCCCTCTCCCGACCTTCGGTCGACCTCTCCCCGCCGGGGAGAGGTGGGCGGTTTTGCCGAGACGCTCTTCCCGAAGGCGCAGGGACATATGCGATGACCAGACCCAATCTCCGCCTGATCGAGACGCCAGAGGTGCCTGCCGCGCGCGCGGGCGAGCCGGCCATCGGCATCAAGGCGCTGACCAAGACCTATCGCACCCGCGACGGCGACGTGCCGACGCTGCGCCCCATCGACCTCGATATCGCCGACGGCGAATTCGTCGCGGTGGTCGGCCCGTCGGGCTGCGGCAAGTCCACGCTGCTCAAGCTGATTGCGGGTCTCATCGAACCGACCTCCGGCTCGATCGAGGTCGGCGGCAAGCAGGTGGTCGAGCCGCCCGACGATGTCGGCATCGTCTTCCAGAGCCCGGTGCTGCTGGCGTGGCGCTCGGTGCTTGCCAACATCATGATGCCGGTCGAGGTCAGAAAGCTCGACTATGCCTCGCATCTCGAACGCGCGAAGGCGCTGATCAAGACGGCGCGGCTCGAAGGCTTCGAGAACAAGTATCCCTGGCAGCTTTCCGGCGGCATGCAGCAGCGCGCCGCCATCTGCCGGGCGCTGGTCCACGACCCGAAGATCGTGCTGATGGACGAGCCTTTCGGTGCGCTCGATGCGCTCACCCGCGAGCGCATGAACCTCGAACTCCAGCGCATCCATTTCGAGACCAAGAAGACCATCGTCCTGATCACCCATTCCATCCCGGAATCGGTGTTCCTCGCCGACCGTGTCGTGGTCATGAGCGACCGCCCCGGCACGATCGAGGCGATCTACGACGTACCGCTGCCGCGCCCGCGCCGCCTCGAGGTGATGGGCACGCCCGTCTTCGCCGAACTCGCAAGGCAAGTGCGCTCACACTTCTACGCCGAGGGAGGCATCGACTGATGTCCGCCCCAATGGTCCGCCTGCATGACGTTGAAGCCTTCGAGCGCTGGACGCCGTTCGTCAGGCCGTTCCGCTTCGGCGCGGTGACGGTCGAGGGCGCCTTCCAGGCCTTCGTGCGGGTGGTCGTCGAGGTGGAAGGCCATGGCCGGGCGACCGGCATGGCCGCCGAGCTGATGCCGCCGAAATGGTTCGACAAGCGCGCCGAGCGCTCGGCCGACGACACCGTGCACGACCTGAAGCGCAGCCTTGCCCATGCGGTGGCGGAGGCGAATGCGCTCCGCAGGGCCGATACGGCATTCGGCCTTCATGCCGAGCTGAACGGCCGCCAGCTCGCCTGGGCGCATGCCGAGGACATCACGCCGCTGTCGGCGAATTTCGGCGTCGCCGAGATCGACAAGGCGGTGCTGGACGGGCTGTCCAAGGCGCTTGGCGCGAGCTTCGTGACAGTGCTGAACGGCAATGCGGTCGGCCTCGACGCCCGGCTGACGCCCGACCTGAACGGTCAGGCCATCAATGCCCGCCTCGGCGCGCTGAAGCCGGCCTCTTCCATTGCCATCCGCCACACGGTCGGCCTCAACGACCGGATCGAGGGCGAGGACAGCCTCGCGAGCGAACTCGACGCGGCGGCGCTGCGCTATTTCAAGATCAAGGTCGGCGGCGACCCGGCGGCTGACCTCATCCGGCTCAAAGCCATCGCCGGCGTGCTCGACGGGCGCGGCATCGACTATCGCGCGACGCTCGACGCCAACGAGCAATATGCGCCGGAAGAGCTCGTGACGCTCTATGCGCTCGCCGAGGGCGACGCGTCGCTCCGGAACCTGTTCTCGCGGCTGATCTTCATCGAGCAGCCGCTCGACCGGCGCGTGACCTTCGCGCGCGAGCTCGACCCGCGCATCGCTGCACGCGGCGTCATCATCGACGAGGCCGACGACGGCTACGACGCCTTTCCGCGCGCGAAAGCGCTCGGCTATCGCGGCGTCTCGTCCAAGTGCTGCAAGGGCCTCTACAAGTCGCTGCTGAACGCCTCACGCGTGGCGCTGTGGAACGCCGAGAAGACCGGCGGTCCCGACTTCATCATCTCGGCCGAGGACCTGACCTGCCAGCCGGGCCTCGCCGTGCAGCAGGACACGGCGCTGGTCGCGGCCCTCGGCCTGACGCATGTCGAGCGCAACGGCCACCATTATGTCGATGGTTTCGGCCTCGCGCCGGTGGCCGAGGCCATGGCCTTCCGCGATGCCCACCCGGCGCTTTATGCCCGCTCGGTCGGCCGCATCCGCCTGAACGTTGCCTCGGGCGATCTCGATACGACATCGCTCTACGGCCCGGGTTTCGCCTCCGGCGCCGAACCCGATTGGGCCTCGCTCGAACCCCTTTCGCTCTCCGTTTCCGAAGGACTACCCGCATGACCACCAAGAGACTCGGCCTCGTGATGAACGGCGTGACCGGCCGCATGGGCACGAACCAGCATCTCGTGCGCTCGGTTGCCGCCATCCGCGCGCAGGGCGGCGTCAAGCTGTCCGACGGTACGCGCGTGCAGCTCGATCCGATCCTGATCGGCCGCAACGCCGACAAGGTGGCGGCGCTCGCCAAGGCCAACGGCGTCGAGCGCTGGGGCACGGACCTGGACGCGGCCATCGCCAATCCGGACAACCAGATCTTCTTTGATGCGGCGACGACGCAGATGCGCCCGACCCTGCTCGAAAAGGCGATCCATGCCGGCAAGCACATCTATTGCGAGAAGCCGATCGCCACGAACCTGCCCGAGGCGCTGAAAATCGTGAAGCTCGCCAGGGACAAGGGCGTGAAGAACGGCACCGTGCAGGACAAGCTGTTCCTGCCCGGCCTGATGAAGCTGCAATCGCTGCGCGATTCCGGCTTCTTCGGCCGCATGCTCTCGGTGCGCGGCGAGTTCGGCTACTGGGTGTTCGAGGGCGACTGGCAGGAGGCGCAGCGCCCCTCGTGGAACTACCGCAACGAGGACGGCGGCGGCATGATCCTCGATATGGTCTGCCACTGGCGCTATGTGCTGGACAACCTGTTCGGCGAGGTCAAAGCCGTCTCCTGCCTCGGCGCGACCCATATTCCCGAGCGCTGGGACGAGAACGGCAAGCCCTACAAGGCGACGGCGGACGATGCCGCCTATGCCACGTTCGAACTGGAAGGCGGCGTCATCGCCCACATGAACATGAGCTGGGTGACGCGCGTCTATCGCGACGACCTCGTGACCTTCAACGTCGACGGCACGCTGGGTTCGGCGGTCGCCGGCCTGCATGACTGCGTGATCCAGCCGCGCAACGCCACGCCGCGCCCGGTGTGGAACCCGGACCAGAAGCAGACCATCAACTTCCGCGATACCTGGCAGACCATGCCGGACAACGCGACCTACGATAACGGCTTCAAGGTGCAGTGGGAGATGTTCATCCGCCACGTGGTGGAGGACGCCCCCTACAAGTACGGGCTGATCGAGGGCGCCAAGGGCGTGCAACTCGTGGAATGCGCGCTGCAGAGCTGGAAGGAGCGCCGCTGGATCGACGTTCCGAAGCTGAGCGTCTGAGGAGGCGCGCGTGGCGAAGTTCGAGATCGCCCAGCTCGACGAGATCCCCGGCGTGCCGTGCCCCTGCGGCACCGCGCGCAGGGCCTTCGCCGCGTTCGGGGAGGGGCTCGCCACCGTCCACATGACGACGATCAGCGCAGAGGCGCAGACCCACTACCACAAGAGGATGACCGAGATTTACGTCATCCTCGAAGGCGAGGGGTTCATGGAGCTCGACGGGGAGCGCATTCCCGTCAGGCCGCGCTCGTCGATCTTCATCAAGCCCGGCTGCCGCCACCGCGCGGTCGGCAATCTCCAGTGCCTGATCGTTCCCATTCCGGCCTTCGATGCGGCCGACGAATGGTTCGACTGACCCCGACAGCCAAGGAGCCAAGGCCATGCTCGACAAACCCCGCACCTCGGCAAACGTCCTCCTGCCGACCGCCGACCGCTCGCTGGAGCGCTATCAGCTCTCGGTGCCGAAGAACTTCCCGGACAAGATCACGCGGCCGCTGAACCGCGTGGCGCTGGCGGCCGCCCACATGGTCGCCGATCCCTTCGTCGACAACGATCCCTGGCTGACCAACGCCATCGACTGGGACCGGACCATGGCATACCGCGACTATCTCTGGGGCCTCGGCCTCGGCGTCGCGGAAGCGATGGACACGGCGCAGCGCGGCATGGGCCTCGACTGGCCGATGGCGCTGGAACTGATCAAGCGCTCGGTGAAACAGGCGAAGGCGACGCCCGGCGCAGTGGTGTTCTCGGGAGCCGGCACGGATCACCTCGACCCGGCCGAGGCGAAGTCCGTGGACGACGTGATCAAAGCCTACGAGATGCAGTTCGAGGCCATCGAGGCGGTCGGCGGGCGGATCATCCTGATGGCCTCGCGCGCCCTCGCGCGCGTCGCGAAGAGCCCCGACGATTACGGGAAGGTCTATGACCGCATCCTGTCGCAGTCGGCGCAGCCGGTGATCATCCACTGGCTCGGCGACATGTTCGACCCGGCGCTCGCCGGCTATTGGGGCTCGGCCAATGTCGATGCCGCCATGGACACGGCGGTCGATGCCATCAACCGCAATGCCGCCAAGGTCGACGGCGTGAAGATCTCGCTCCTCGACAAGGACAAGGAGATCGCCATGCGCCGCCGCCTCAACAAGGCGGTGAAAATGTATACCGGCGACGACTTCAACTATGCGGAGCTGATCGCGGGCGACGAGCAGGGCTATTCGCACGCGCTGCTCGGCATTTTCGACGCCATCGCGCCGGCTGCCGCGGGCGCGCTCTCGGCGCTGGCCGACAATGACCTGAAGACGTTCCACGACATCTTCGCGCCGACGGTTCCGCTGTCGCGGCACATCTTCAAGGCGCCGACGCGCTTCTACAAGACGGGCGTCGTGTTCGTCGCCTATCTCAACGGCCACCAGGACCATTTCACCATGGTCGGCGGCCAGGAGAGCACGCGCTCGACGCAGCATCTCGCCGAACTGTTCCGCCTCGCCGACAAGGCCGGCATCCTGCGCGATCCCGAGCAAGCGGCGTCGCGGATGGCGACCGTGATGGCGAGCCGGGGTATCGGGGTGTGACTAGTGCCAAGCGCAGCAGGCCGGCACTCTGTCGGCCAGTTGCCTTGCATCTGCCGAGCGCGTCCTTCGAGGCTCACCCTTCGGGTTCGCACCTCAGGATGAGGAAGGGCATGGGCTGCATTCAGGGTGTCGAAGCCCGGCCGTCATGCGTCACCTGACCGGCGTGCCATCCACCACCATCCTCATCCTGAGGTGCGAACCCGAAGGGTGAGCCTCGAAGGACGCACTTGGTCGATGCAGAGCATCGCGGCGACCGCCTTGGTCGATTTCAAACAGGTTCTGACGTTCCCATGCGCGATTTCTCCACCGACCATTCCCTTCTCTCGATCAACACCGCGACGGTGCGGAAGCAGGGCAATCTCCTTGAGATCATCGAGGCCTGCGCGCGCCACGGCATCCGCGCGATCTCGCCCTGGCGGGATCAGGTCGCGACGGTCGGGCTCGATGCGGCTGCGAAGGCCGTGAAGACCCACGGCTTCCAGCTCTCCGGCTATTGCCGGGGCGGCATGTTCCCGGCAGATGCAGCGCACGCCCAAGAGACCCGCGACGACAACCGCCGCTCGGTGGACGAAGCCAAGGCGCTGGGCGCGGTCTGTCTCGTTCTGGTGGTCGGCGGTCTGCCGCATACCTCGCGGCCGGGCTCGGCGGTGTCACACGACCTCGCCGGTGCGCGGCAACAGGTCGAGGACGGCATCGCGGAGCTTCTCGAATATGCCAAGCCCGCCGGCATGCCGCTCGCCATCGAGCCGCTGCATCCGATGTATGCGGCCGACCGGGCCTGCGTTAACACGCTGGAGCATGCCCTCGACATCTGCGACCGGCTCGATCCGGCCAAGACCGGGGCGCTGGGCGTCGCAGCCGACGTCTATCACATCTGGTGGGACCCGAACCTCTACCGGGACATTAAACGAGCCGGGCGCGAACGGCTGCTCGCCTATCACGTCTGCGACTGGCTGGTGCCAACCCGCGACATGCTCACCGACCGGGGCATGATGGGCGACGGCGTGATCGAACTGAAGAAGATCCGGCAGGCGGTGGAGGCCGAGGGCTTCGCCGGCTTCTCGGAGGTGGAAATCTTCTCCGAGCTCGACTGGTGGAAGCGCCCGATGGACGAGGTGCTGGCGACCTGCATCGAGCGGCACAAGAGCGTGGTGTGACGGGCTCGTGAACCCTCTCCCCTAGGGAGAGGGTGCCCGCGCCAGCGGGCGGGTGAGGGGTATGAGATCATCGACTATGGCTTGCGCTGCGTGAGTTGATTTGTCCGGATAGGGCTTACCCCTCACCCGGCTGCTCCGCAGCCAGCCTCTCCCTCTGGGAGAGGGTATGGGGCGATCTTAAGCCCGCACGCCCCTGACGACGAACTCCACCACATGCGCCCGCCGCTCCGCGATGGAGGCGGGCGCTTCCATGTCGGTGTCGAAGATCACCGACAGCGTGTAGATGTTCGAGAAGAAGAAATAGCAGGCGCCGGTGATGGTGATCCAAACATGCCGCGCGTCGAGGCCCGGCCGGATCGTGCCGTTGGCATTGCCGCGCGTGATGATGCGGCCGATGGCGTCGATGACCGGCGAGTTCATCGTGTTCACCTTGGCGGACTTCTTCAGCACCTTGGCGCGCTGGCGGTTCTCGGTCGCCAGCAGGTTGATGAAGGTGCGGTCGCGCACGAAACTGTCGAAGGTGAACTCGACGAAGCGGGTCAGCGCATCCAGCGGTTCGAGCCGGTCGAGGTCGAGCCTGGTTTCGGCCGAGCGGGCGCGGTCGTAGGCCGCTTCGAGGACGGCCAGATAGAGCTGCTCCTTCGAGGAAAAGTAGTGATAGATCATGCGCTTGTTGATGCGCGCGCGATCCGCGATGTCGTCGGTCTTCGCGCCCTCGTAGCCCTTGTTGGCGAATTCGCGGGTGGCGACGTTGAGGATGCGCGCGCGCGTGCCCGCGCTGTCGCGCTTGCGCACGACCTTCGCCGGTTCAGTCCCTGACATGCCCTCGCCCTCAGGCATGGAAAACCCTTCCGCGATTCGTGCGCCGGGCCAGAGTGGCACGGGGCAGGGCGGCCGTCATGACGCGGCGCCCGCCGGCACCGCCTCCAGGAGGCCGCGCACATAGCCGGCCGCGCGGGCGGCGCAGGCCGGGCCGTCAGGCTGGTAGATGAAGGGCTCGATGGCGATGTCGCCGGCATAGCCGGTCTCGCGCAGCGCGCGGATCACCGGTGCGAACAGGTCGGTGCCCTCGCCGGGGCCGCGCCGGTTGCGGTCGTTGAGCTGGACATGGCCGATCAGTCCGGTCGGAACCCAGCGGCGGATCGCGTCCGCAACGGATTCGGGCTCCTCGACGCCCGCTGCGGAGGCGTCGATCATGGTGCGGAAGGCGGGGTGGCCGATCTCCTCGACCATGCGGGCGGCTTCCGCGATGGTGGTGACGAAGACGTTGTCGGGACGGGCGAGCGGTTCGAGGCAGTAGGTGAGGCCGCGTGCAGCCGCTTCCGGCGCGATGGCGGCGAAGAGGTCGCGGGCCTTCGCCCAGGCGTCGTCCTGCACCTGACCCTCCGCCGGCCGGCGCTGGGCCGGCGAGCCGTGGACGAGGACGCGCGCGCCAAGTCCCGCCGCGAGGTCCATGAGACCGAGGATCACATCCCGCGTGCGGTTGCGGATCGCGTCGTCGGGTGAGGTGATGGACAGTCCCTGCGGCGCCATCAGCAGCCAGTGGAGGCCGGTGACCGCAAGGTCGTGATCCTCGACCGTCCGGCGCAAGGCGGCGATCTCGCTGGAACTCACGCGGTGCGGCTCGTCGGACAGCGTGAAGGGCGCGATCTCCAGCCCGTCATAACCGACCGCACGCGCGAAGGCGCATTGCCGCGCAATGTCCCAGGGCTGGAGCACTTCGTTGCAAAGGGAAAGGCGCATGAGATTGGCTATTGCCCTTGCTGAATCAGCGTGAAGACCTGCATCGGATCAGTGCGTCCTTCGAGGCTCGCTGTCGCTCGCACCTCAGGATGAGGAATGGGGTGACTGGCATCAGGGTTGCTTGAAGTGCGAGCCGCTTCATGCATTCGACCCCGATGCAATCCTCAGCCCGCCTCATCCTGAGGTGCGAGCGACAGCGAGCCTCGAAGGACGCACTTCACGGATGCAAAAGCGACCGGACGGAAAATCCGTCCGGTCAGTGCTTTGCTCAATCACTGCACGCGGATATTGGCGCCGCGGATCACGTCGCCCCACTTCTGCACGTCGGCAGCGTGGATGGCGCGCAGCGCCTCGGGCGTGCGCTGGGCCTCGCTTGGCGCCTCGGCGCCGAGCTGGAGGAAGCGCTCGCGCGCGGTCGGATCGTCGATCGCCCTGCGCAGCGCCGCGTTGAGCGCCGCGATGACCGGAGCCGGCGTGCCCTTGGGGGCGAAGACGGCGTTCCAGACGACCATGTCGACGCCCTGCATGCCGGCTTCCGTTGCGGTCGGCACGTTGGGCAGGACCGGCGAGCGCGTCGGCGCCAGCACGGCGAGCGGGGTCACCGCGCCGGCCTGCACCTGGCCCATGAGGCTGGTCACCTGGTCGCACATATAGCCGACATTGCCGGCGACGAGGTCCTGCAGGGCCGGACCCGTGCCGCGATAGGGCACGAGGGTCGGGCTCGCGCCGATGCGGTTGTTGAGCAGGGTGCAGGCGAGATGCGAGGTGGAGCCGACGCCGGCATTGCCGTTGTTGATCGAGCCGGCATTGGCCTTCAGATGGGCCGAGAACTCGGCGAGGGTCTTGCCGGGCAGGTTCTTCGAGGCGACCAGCATGATCGGCGCGGAGGCGGCGATGCCGACCGGCTCGAAATCGGTCAGCACGTTGAAGGCGACGTTCGGATAGAGCGCGGGCGAGAAGCTCATCGTGCTCATTGGGCCCATCAGGATCGTGTGGCCATCGGCCTCGGCGCGCGCGACGCGGGCGGCGCCCGTCGTGCCGGCGGCGCCCGCCACGTTCTCGACCACGACCTGCTGGCCGAGCGTCGTCGACATGCGCTCTGCCACGAGGCGGGCGACGATGTCGGTGGGGCCGCCCGCGGCGAAGGGCACGACCATGGTGATCGGACGCTGCGGGAATGTCTGGGCCGCTGCGGGAGCCGCGGCGAAGACGGCGAGAACGGCGCCGAGCGCCAGCCTTTTGCTGATCAAGAAAACCTCCCGGATGATCGACGCTGCGCGCCTTGTTCGATTGCGCTACGGGGCATCGCGAGTCCCGCAGCGGCATTGCACGGAAAGATAGGCAAGCCCCCGGGGAGCGTCAATCAAGTAAGTAACCGGTGAGGTGGTTAGTCGCGGCCCTGCCCGCCGGATGAGCAATTGCCGATGCTGCCGGGCCGGACCTTGCGCCGGCTTCGCCGCGGCTGCGCGGAAACCTCGCAATCGCAATCGCGGCTGCCCGTCTTGGGGCCGTCATCCGCCCGATATACCGTAGAGGAATGACGATCGCGGATGGTGTCTCCATGAGTATCGGTTGTGCGAAGCAGCGGATGATTGCTGTCTGTGAATCGTGTCACCAGCAGGCCGCCGGCTATGCCGAGACTGCGGGCATGGCTGATGCCGCTTCGGTAATCCGGCTCAGGGGCAAATTTCCGGGCTTCTTCGCGCTTCATCGCTCGGGTCTCGAAAAGCCATTGAAGCTGCGCTGTTGCGCGTGCGGCGGGGAAGCCGCGTTCGAGCCCGCCGTCGCCACGGCGGCGTGAGACAGGCTTGTCGGCCGATCCCGCAGGCGCGTGGGCCATCTCCGAGGACCGCCCGCGAGCGGTATCGCTTGCTGCGGTGCTTGGAAGCTAATCAATACTTAAATACCATGTGACCTGGCGCCTAAGACATGTTTGTTGCTGGGCACCACATCGTTTCATCGATAGTACGAAGAATTGTCACGATTCTATTCAATTCTCTCATTAGGGAGCGATTGCGCAAATGGACATCAGTTCAACGGGGTCTGTGATGGGTATCCAGGCACACGAGTTTCCCCTCGATCCGCTCGACGAGAGCTATCGCGACCTGCTGCTTCGCAAGGGATTTCGCTGGGTGACGATCCGCCGGCGATCAGCGCCGGGCGAATTCGTCAGCATGCACAAGTGGCAGCATCTCGCCGAGAGGGCGGCGAAGCCGGAGAACCGCCTGGTCATCGATCTGGCGGAGGCTAACCTCAGCTAGCGGCGCCGGCCGGTCCGTTGGCGAGCCGGCGCTCCCAGGCATAGGCGGCCTCGACGATCTCCTCGAGGTCGTCATGCGCCGGCTGCCAGCCGAAGGTGGTCTTGGCCCGCGTCGGGTCGGCGACGACCGCGGCGGCATCGCCCGGCCGACGCGGTGCATAGTCGGCGCGGAACGCGACCTTGGTGACGCTCCGCACGGTGTCGATAACCTCCTGCACGGAATAGCCGCGGCCATAGCCGCAGTTGGCCACCATGCTCGCGCCGCCGGCTCGCAAGTGGGCGAGGGCGGCGAGATGCGCCCGGACGAGATCGGTGACGTGGATATAGTCGCGCACGCAGGTTCCGTCCGGCGTCGGATAATCGGTGCCGAAGACATCCATCTTGGCGCGCAGGCCGAGCGCCGTCTGCACGGCGACCTTGATCAGGTGCGTCGCGTTCGGCGTCGACTGGCCGGTGCGGCCCTGCGGATCGGCGCCGGCGACGTTGAAGTAGCGCAGCACTACATAGGACAGGTCGTGCGCGGCGGCCGCGTCACGCAGCATCCATTCGGTGATCAGCTTCGACGTGCCGTAGGGGCTTTCGGGCCGTGTCGGCGCGTCCTCGCTGACCGGCATCACCTCCGGCGTGCCATAGACGGCGGCGGTGGACGAGAAGATGAAATTCTTCACGCCGCAAGCGACGGCGGCGGCCATGACCGCGCGGGTCTTGACGGTGTTGGACAGGTAATAGCCGAGCGGGTCCGACACCGATTCCGGCACGACGATCTTGGCGGCGAAATGGATGACCGCATCGACGCCGTGAAGGCGCATGACGGTCTCGACCAGCGGCTGGTCGCCCATGTCGCCGACGATTAGCGTCGCGCGCGGATCGACCGCCCAGCGGAAGCCGGTCGACAGGTTGTCGAGGACGATGACGCTTTCGCCGGCATCGAGCAGTTCGAGCACCATGTGGCTGCCGATATAGCCGGCGCCGCCGGTCACGAGCACGGTCATGAAGGCTCCCTGCGAATGCTGGTCCGGCAATGCGGACGAGGGGTCGGAATGGCGTCGCGGCAGATTAAGGAAAAAGACGTCAAGAAAGTGCCAAGCCGATTGTTCCGATTGTGCTGCAAAGCAGCATTGATTGCTACCCGCGCTGGCAAGCTATTGAGAATATGAGAGTTTGCCTATTCTGCGGCCTGTTGCGGCGCATGATGTCGCGGAGCGCCGGCAAGGCCCGGCCGGTTGCCGATACGGTGCAGCAGAAGGCCTGCCCCGGCCGCCGCGCGGGGGTCGATGAGATTGCGCAGGTCGACCAGAACAGGTTGGCGCAGCAGGCGCGCCATTGCGACGAGGTCGAGCGCGGCGAAGTCCGGCCACTCCGTCAGGATCACCGCGAGATCGGCGCCTGCCAGTGCTTCCTCGGCGCTTGCAGTCATGGTGATGCCCGGCAGGAGCGGGGCGGCATTGGCCATGGCGGCGGGGTCGTAGGCGACGATCCGCGCGCCCTGGCGCTGTAGCTGCGGCAGGATGACCAGCGAGGGCGCCGACCGCATGTCGTCAGTCCCCGCCTTGAACGCGAGGCCCAGCACGGCGATGGTTCTGCCCGCGACCGAGCCGCCGGCCGCGCGGGCGATCTTGCGGACCATCTCGCCCTTGCGCGCATCGTTGACCGCGACCGCCGTCTCCACGGTGCGCATGGGCACGCCGTGGTCCTGCGCCGTCTTCATCAGCGCCAGCATGTCCTTCGGAAAACAGGAGCCGCCGAAGCCGGGGCCAGCCTTCAGGAATTTCGCGCCGATGCGGGTGTCGAGACCGATTCCATCCGCGACATCCTCGACATCGGCGCCGATCTCCTCGCAGAGGCTGGCGATCTCGTTGATGTAGGTGATCTTCAGCGCCAGGAACGAATTGGCGGCATATTTGATCAGCTCGGAGGCGCGGCGGCTGGTCGCGAGCAGCGGTGTGCCAGCGTCGGTCAGCGGTGCATAGATCGCCGCCATCACGTCGCGGGCGCGGGCATCGTCCGTGCCGACGACGATGCGGTCCGGCCGCATGAAATCGCCGATGGCGGCGCCCTCGCGCAGGAATTCCGGGTTCGAGACCACGGCAATACCGGTGTCGGGATGGCGGGCGCGGATCAGCGCCTCGACCTCGTCGCCGGTGCCGACCGGCACGGTCGACTTCAGGACGACCACCGAGAAGCCGTCGAGGGCGCCGGCAATGTCGGCGGCCGCGGCCATCACGTTCGCCATGTCGGCATGGCCGTCCGAGGGGCGGGGCGGGGTGCCGACACAGATGAACACCGCGGCAGCGCCGGGGACAGCGGCCGAAAGATCGGTCGAGAAGGCGAGGCGGCCGGCTGCGGCCTGTTCGGCCACGAGGGCGTCGAGGCCGGGTTCGTAGATGGGCATGATGCCGGCGTTCAGGCCGGCGATCCGCGCCGCGTCGCGGTCGACCACCGCGACGTCATGGCCGATGGCCGCGAGGCAGGCGCCGGTAACGAGGCCGACATAGCCCGCGCCGACGATGACGATTCGGACCGGGGCCTTGTGCGCGCGTGCCATGCATCAGGCAAAGCACCGGACGATGACAGGCGCACGACGGGCGGTCGCATCAGGCTACCGGCGGCGGGTTGCGCGTCATCATGGTGCGGCGCTGGTGCCAGTAAGGGTAGGGCGGTGGGACGGCGCTGGCCTTGTCGAGCGTCACGATCTGTTCAGGGCTCAGCTTCAGTTCGGCCGCAGCGAGATTGTCGCGGAGCTGGGCCTCGTTGCGCGCACCGATGACGATGGACGAAACGGTCGGCCGCGACAGCAGCCAGGCGAGAGCCACCTGCGGCATGGAACGGCCGACCTCCGCCGAGACGATCTCCAGCGCGTCGGTGACGCGGTAGAGCTGCTCCTCGGGCACCGGCCAGCTCGCATCGGTCGCCAGCCGGCTGTCGTCCGGCGGGCGCTTGGTGCGGCCGATCTTGCCGGAGAGCTTTGCGCCCGACAGCGGCGACCAGACCAGCGTCCCGACATTCTGGTCGAGGCCGAGCGGCATCAGCTCCCATTCGAAATCACGGGCGACCAGCGTGTAATAGGCCTGATGCGTCACCGGCTTCGGCAGGCCGTGGCGCTCGGCCAGCGCCAGCATCTTCATCAGGTGCCAGCCGGAATAGTTGGAGACGCCGTGATAGCGGATCTTGCCGGCGCGGGTGAGCGCGTCCAGCGCGTGCAGCATCTCCTCGACCGGCGTCAGCGCATCGAAGGCGTGGAGCTGGTAGAGGTCCACATAGTCGGTGCCGAGGCGCTTCAGGCTCGCCTCGCACGAGGTGATGATCTTGGCGCGCGAGGTGCCGATCTCGTTGGGACCGGGGCCCATGGGCATGCCTGTCTTGGTGGCGATCAGCACCTTGTCGCGGCGGCCCTTGACGGCCTGCCCGAGGATTTCCTCCGACAGGCCCGCGGAATAGCCGTCGGCGGTGTCGAACATGTTGCAGCCGAGATCGAGCGCGACATCGATCAGTGCGGTCGCCTCCGCGACGTCGGTTGCCCCCCATTTGCGCAGGAAGTCGCTGCCGCCGCCGAACGTGGCCGTGCCGAGCATGAGCGCGGGAATCCTGAGGCCCGAGCCTCCGAGCGTGCGGTATTCCATGATCGCTTCCCGTTTCCGTCGGACCGATACGCGAGTGTTCGACGGGAGGGAGCAGCAGGCAAGCGCGTGGGAAACGCGGGAGTTATGCGCGGTCAGCGCCGGCGCGCAACGATGATGAATATCTGCGCGTGACGGCGAAGCGAAGGCACGCTGCTGGCGAGGGCCTCGGAACGCATGATCATCAGCCGGTTCAGCCGGTCGAACCGCCACCCGAAGCGGGGCCAGAGGCCATACCAATGCACGGCCTCCACATCGAAGCCGTGCGCCGACAGCAAGGCGACAGCGTCCTGCTCGCTCATCACGTTGTTGATGGTGCGGCCGGTCATCCAGTTGCGCAGCCGGTACAGCCGGCCGACCGGGCTGTGGGCGTTGACGTGGAAATTCGCGACCAGATGGCCGCCCGGATCGAGACAGCCGCGGATCGCCTCGGCGGCGGCAGCGCGCAGTTGCGGTTCGGCGTTCAGGAAGAACCGAAAGGCCGTGCAGACCTGCCGTCCGTGGATTCCTTGGTTGCCGCCGGGCTCGGTCAGGTCGGCATGGACGATGCGGGCGGCCGGGCACTTGTCGCGGGCGGTGCCGAGCATCTCGCCCGCGATGTCATTGCCGATCACATCGGCGAAATGGTCGAGATGGAGTTGCAGGATGCGGCCGGTTCCGCAGGCGAAATCGAGCGACCGCGTGGCCCCGCGACTGGCGAGATCGGCAAGGATGGCGCTCACCAGCGGGCGTTCGACGCCCCGCCAGAGATGGGCATAGTAGCCTTGCTCGAAGGTGCGCTCGTAGCACCGGGAATATCCCGGATTGCTGTGGCTGTCCCGGTAGGAGGATGGCCCGCCGCCGCCCGGCTTGGCCGGGCGTTCGCGGGCGCGAATTGTCGGTTCGGCGGACAAGCGGCAGTTCCTCGCGGGCTCTCGCGACGGGTCCGGCCGGGATAGCCCGGCACAAACGCCGGCTCATCATCAGATCTGATGAATGGGGCGACGCCGCCGTGGGCCGGCGGATCAGCTCCGACCTGCCACGGCGAGCTTCGGCTGGACCGCCGGCGTCTGGCGGTCGCCAAGGCAGCGCATGGCGATGTCGAGGCTCGCAAGGCCGTCCGCGCCGCCGGTGACCGGGGCAGTGCCGGTGCGCACGGCGTCGATGAAGGCGACGAGTTCGGCGCGCAGCGGCTCGGCATAGGCGACCGAGAGATGACGCATCGAATAGGAGCCGTCCGGCTTGTAGTCGAAGCATTCCGTGACCTGCCGGGTGATCAGGTCGCCGGTGATGTATTTGTTGCGCGTCGCGACATGCACCGTGCGCGCCTTGAACGGCGTCAGCCAGTTCGTGTTGATGTGAGCGAGCACGCCCGACTGGGTGCGGAACTGCAAGAGCGCGATGTCCTCGCGCTCGGCATGGACCGAATTGGTCTGCGGCTGGATCTCGGCGATCTCCGACCCGGTGAACCAGCGTATCAGGTCGATGTCGTGGACCGCGAGGTCGATGACCACGCCGATATCGGACATGCGCGGCGGGAAGGGGCCGACGCGGGTGATCTGGATCGACAGGATGTCATCGCCGGCAATCGCCTGGCGGATCGACTGGACCGCCGGGTTGAAGCGTTCGACATGGCCGATCATCAGCGTGACGCCCGCCTTGGCGGCGGCATCGATGATCCGGCGGCCTTCCTCGACCGACTGGGCGATGGGCTTCTCGACCAGCACATGGATGCCGCGGGCAATGGCGGCGAGCGCGATGGGCGTATGCAGCTGAGTGGGGGCGGCGATGGTCAGCGCGTCGATGCCGGCATCCATCAGCTCTTCCAGCGAGGCAAAGCCGGGGCAGCCGAGGCGCGAGGTAACGAACTCGACCTGCTCGAGGTCGGGATCGGCGACGCCGGCAAGCGTGACGCCAGCGAGTTCGGCCAGCACGCGCGCATGGTTCTTGCCCATCACGCCGAGGCCGACGACGCCGACGCGCAGGGGTTTCGCCGCGGGCTCAGAGGTGGTCATGGAGATGCCTTGGTGTCGAAGCAGCAGCGTCGAAGCGCCTGCCGGAGCCGCGACCTATACGATTTCGTGGGGGGGAAGGGCAAATCGAGACCGATCACGTTGGGTGACGGGGCGTGACCAAGAGGCACTTCAGGCAGCGGAGACAGTCAGCTTGACGCCAAGCGCGTCCACCAGCTTGCGGACGGTTTCGTGCCGCAGCTTGGACCCGGGCGCGAGCGCCTTGTAGAGGCTTTCGCGGCCAAGCCCCGAAGAACGGGCGACTTCCGCCATGCCGCGCGCCTTCACCACTTCTCCAAGCGCCGCGATGAACACGTCCGGGTTCTCGTCTTCCAGCGCGGCCGTGAGGAACTCCGCAACGGTCTCCTCGCTGTCGAGATATTTCGACGCGTCGAACGCCTTGAATTCCGTCATCGCTTGCTCCCTCGTAAGCTTGTCACTTCAAGGATTTCGCCATCGCCTGCGCCAGTGTGATGTCGCGCCTCTGGCTGGATTTGTCGCCACCAGCGAGCAGCAGGTAAACCGTTTCGCCGCGGCGGGTGAAATAAACGCGGTAGCCCGGCCCAAAATGAATCCGCATTTCGGACACGCCTTCCCCGACCGGCGCGCAGTCACCGAAATTGCCATGGCCGGCTGCAATGATGCGCGCGACTATGCGAGCCTTGCCGCGACGGTCCCTCAGGCCGCTCAGCCAGACATCGAACGTCTCCGAACGGAGAAACGTCACCATAAACGGATAGTATCCATGTGGATACATATCGTCAATGATGAACGCGATTGGACACCCGCTGCCCGTCGCCTTAAACACCTCGCCAACGATATCCGGGAGTGAAGACATGGCGGCCATCGCAGACCTCAAGGTCAAGCTGTACACCGACGGTGCCGAGAAGGCCTCCATCGTCGAGATGGCGAAGAAGCCGTGGATTCAGGGCTTTACGACCAATCCCTCGCTCCTGAAGAAGGCCGGCGTCTCCGACTATGCGGCCTATGCCAAGGATCTCGTCGCCGCCGTGCCGGACCATCATATCTCGTTCGAGGTGTTCTCGGACGACCTGAAGGAAATGGAGGCGCAGGCGCGCGTCATCGCGACCTGGGGCAGACAAGTCTACGTCAAGCTGCCGGTGACGAACTCGAAGGGCGAGCCGCTCTACGACGTCATCCACAAGCTCTCCCGCGAGGGCGTGAAGATCAATTTCACCGCGCTCTACACCGAGGCGCAGATCAAGGCGTCCGTCGATGCGCTGCGCGGCGGCGCACCGTCCATCGTCTCTGTCTTCGCGGGCCGGCTGGGCGATGCCGGCCACGACTACATGCCGGTGATGAAATATGCCGTCGGCCTTGCCCGCGGCACCGACACGGTCGAGGTCATCTGGGCCTCCACCCGCGAGGTGTGGAACGTCATCGAGGCTGACCGGATCGGCTGCCACATCATCACCGCGCCGGCCGACATCCTGAAGAAGCTGGAAGGCCTCGGCCGCGCGCCGGAGGACATCTCGCTCGACACGGTGAAGGGCTTCGTCGCGGACGCGAAGGCGGCGGGTCTGACGCTTCAGGCCTGAGCGGCTATCGCGCATCAGCCGGCCGAATGGCGGGGCTTGAGAAATGTCGCAAGGAGATGCGACATTTCCGGCCATCATGGATCAGTTGAATGTGACAGCGGGCGCGCCGCCCGCAGGCTTCCGGCCGTTCGAGGATTTCGAGGGCTTCATCGGCCTGACAGGTCCTTACTACTGGCGTGACGATGGCGCCGGCGTGGTCGAATACGGCTTCCGCGCCGATGCCCGCCACGGCAACCCCAACGGCGTGCTGCACGGCGGCTGCTTCACGACCTTCATGGACACGGTGCTCGGCTACGAGGTGATCCGCGTCACCGGGCGGCGCTGCGCCACCATCGCGCTCGACACCAAGTTCCTGTCGAACGGCACGGTGGGCGACTGGATCCTCGGCCGCGTGAAGGTGCGGCGCATCACGCGGTCCATGGCCTTCATCGACGGCGAGGTCTTCGCCGGCGACAATCTGGTCGTGCTTGTGTCCGCCGTTTTCCGGGTCTTTTCGCCCGATGCGGAGATGACAAGGCCGCCGGGCGGGCCCGCGCCGCGCATTTCCTGATCACCCGCGCCGAATCGCTCGGGCTCGTCTAAGCCTTCGTTTCGTCAGAAACGGCGGTTACCCGCCGCGTTACCCATGCTGCGGGTCGAGACCTGCCGCCATAGACGCCCGAAGGATCCGGCCGGCCGTGATCAGGAACATCTTCTCGGTCTCGGCCCTGACGCTGGTGAGCCGCCTCTTCGGCTTCGTCCGCGACCTGATGTTCGCGGCGGTGCTGGGGGCAGGGGCGCTGGCCGACGCCTTCTTCGTGGCCTTCCGCATCCCCAACCAGTTCCGCGCCATATTCGGCGAGGGAGCCTTCAACGCCGCCTTCGTGCCTGCCTTCGCGCGCGCGACCGCCGAGCGCGGGCAGAACGTCGCCCTCGTCTTCGCCGACCACATCTTCGCCCTGCTGCTGTTCGCCCAACTCGTGCTGCTGGCGCTGGCCATGGTGTTCATGCCGGCGGTGGTCATGCTTCTGGCGCCGGGCTTCTCCGACGATCCCGTGCGTTTTCCGGCTGCCGTCGAGCTGACGCGCATCACCTTTCCCTATCTCGCCTTCATCTCGCTGACAGTGCTGGTCGGCGGCGTGCTCAATGCGGTCGGACGCTTTGCCGCCTATGCGGCGGCGCAGATCCTGCTCAGCGTCAGCATCATCGCAGCTTTGCTGCTGGCCGGGCGGTTCGAGACGCCGGGCCACGCCGCCGCCTGGGGCGTGGTCGTGGCAGGCGTGCTGCAGTTCCTGGTGGTGACCGGCGACGCGCTCAAGGCCAATGTCATGGTGGAGCTGCGGCGTCCGCGGATCACGTCGGACGTGAAGCTGTTCTGGCGCAATTTCGTGCCCGCGACGGTCGGGTCCGCCGGCAGCCAGATCGCCGTGCTCGCAGACACGATCATCGCGAGCTATCTCATCATCGGGTCGGTGTCGTGGCTCTACTATGCCGACCGGCTGAACCAGCTTCCGGTCGGGGTCATTGCGGTTGCCATCGGCACGGTGCTGCTGTCGGAAATGAGCCGCAGGATCGCTGCCGGAGACGACGCGGGCGCGCGGCATGCGCAGCTTCGCGCCATCGAACTGGCGCTGGTCTTCTCGCTGCCGGCGGTCGCGGCCTTCGTGCTGGTCCCCGACGTGATCATGAAGGCGCTGTTCATGCGCGGCGCCTTCACCGAGGAAGACGCCATGAAATCCGCGGCGGCGCTGGCCGCCTACGGGCTGGGGCTCACCGCTCTGGTGCTGGTGCGCCCGTTCACCATCAGCTTCCACTCGCGCGGCGATACGCGCACGCCGGTCATCGCGGTGGCGGTGTCGGTGGTGATCAACGTCATGCTGAAGGTGGCGCTGATGCGCCCGCTCGGCCATGTCGCGCTGGCTCTGGGCACCAGCGCGGGCGTCTGGGTGAATGTCATGATGCTCGCCTGGTTCGCCCGGCGGCAGGGGCTGATCGGCCTCGACGACCGGGCGAAGCGGGTGCTGCCGCGCCTGTTCCTGTCGTTCGGCATCCTCTGCGCGACGCTGGTGCTCGTCGGCCTGGGGCTCCGGACGGTGGCTCCGCGCCTCGATGCCAAGCTGATGCTCGTCGCGCTGATGGGCGCGGGCGGCCTCGCCTATGGCGCGGCGCTCGTCGTGCTGTTCGGCAAGGATTTCATCGCCGACCTGAAGCGGCTCCGGCGCGGCGTCGCCGGGTAGCGCGGAAGCGCGTCGTGATTGGTCGCGCTTCCGCCGGCTCGCCTGCCCTTACTGCGAAGTGGGTCGCGCGACGTTTGACGGACAGCTGTTGTGGCCGCCGCGGATGATGATCCGATCGCCGCACTGGTAGGAGCACCGCATCATGCTCTCGCTGAGGCGGACGGAGGAGTAAAGCACGCAGCGCGGCAGCGGCGATTGGGCGAAGCGCTGCGTGTAGCCGCTGCCCTGCGGCCCGGCCGGAGTTCCGGATGCCGCGAACGCGGCGGGGGAGGCGAGGCCAAACATCAAGGCCGCCGCCGAAACTGTGAGAACAGATCTCGATTTCAAGAGGTCTCTCCATGCTCATGGTCCGCCCCAAGCGGAACGGCTTGGGGCGGCGGACACAGATGTCGGGCGGCAATGTTGCCCGCCGATGCCGGAGAGACCTTTCGCCTGCTACGTGGCGCGGCGGGCCGCTATCGCCGCTCGCGCTCGATGGGCGTGACGCTGGCCTTTTCGAGCTTGCCGCGCCTGACGTAGCTGACCTCTACGGGCAGGCCGATACGTGCGCCGACCATCAGCCGCACCACGTCGTCGGCGCCGGTCACCGGCTGGCCGTCGATGTAGAGGAGTATGTCGCCCTCGCGCAGGCCGGCGAGATCCGCCGGGCTGCCGGTCTCCACGGATGCGATCATGGCGGCGGAATCGCCCGCGAGGCCGAGCGCGAGCGCAGCGCGCCGCGGCACAGCCACCTGATGGGCGCCGATGCCGAGATAAGCCCGGCGCACGCGGCCGTGGCGGATCAGCTCGGACAGCACCACCGAGGCCGTATTGGAGGCGACCGCGAAGCAGATGCCCTGCGCGCCCATGATGACGGCGGTATTGATACCCACCACTTCGCCGGTGGAGGCGACCAGCGGCCCGCCGGAATTGCCGGGATTGAGCGCCGCGTCGGTCTGGATGACGTCGTCGATCAGCCGGCCGGTCTGCGAGCGCAACGAGCGCCCAAGCGCCGACACGACGCCCGTTGTCACGGTCGATTCGAAGCCGAGCGGATTGCCGATGGCGACGACGAGCTGGCCGCGCCTCAGCGCCTTGGAATCGCCAAGCCTGGCCGCCGGCAACAGCGCCGGGTCGTCGACACGCACCAGCGCCAGATCGGTGTCCGGGTCGTCGCCGACGAGGCGCGCGGAGAGGTCGCGGCCGTCCTGCGTGGCCACGCGGATGCTGGTCTTCTCGCCCTTGCGGCCGCCCGCCACGTGGCTGTTGGTCAGCAAAAGCCCGTCCGGCGAGATGATGACGCCGGAGCCGGTGCCGGCGCGGCGGGCATCGGCACCGGCAACCGTGAGGCGGACGACGGCTGGGCCGACCTCGTCGACGACTGACATCACGGCGTTGGAATAGGCGTCGAGCAACGGGCCGTCATGGGCAGGCAAGGAAGGGGCGGCCGACGGCGCAGGCGCCGCGTCGTCATCGCGGACGAAACGGGGGCTGAGGTCCAGCATGGGAGGAACTCCGGGGGTGTTTCGTCGCAAATGGGGATGATGGCAGCGTTGCGCAAATGAGCCCCGGATCGAAAAGCTTGCCGGTGGCGTGCCGTGGAAATCTGTGCAGGCATTGCCAATGAAGGGAAGGCTGCCGATGGTGCCTTCCGCGCGACCCCGGGGGTAACTCATGACCGAACTTGCCAAGGGCATCACCGAAACCGGAACCGGTTTCGCCGGCACGACCTGGAACATTCTCGGTCAGGTCTATTTCCCGAAGGCCATATGCGAGTCCACCTTCGCCTTCGAGACCAACAGCGGTCCCGGCCAGTTCGTGCCGGTTCACATCCATCCCACCCAGGACGAGTTCATTCTCGTACAGGAGGGCGAGCTCGACCTGAAGCTGGACGGCCAGTGGGTGAAGGCGAAGGCGGGCGACCTCGTGCGCATGCCGCGCGGCATTCCTCACGGCTATTTCAACAAGTCGGACAAGCCGTGCCGGGCGCTGTTCTGGGTGTCTCCGGCGGGCATGCTGGAACAATTGTTCGTCAAGCTCGACAATCTCACGGACCCCGCCGAAGTGGTCGCCGTGTCGGCCAGCCACGAGGTCGAGTTCCTGCCCCCGGAGGCGAACGCCTAGGCGCGCGGCGCGTCACTTCCGGCGCTGCTGCCAGGTCTGGTAGAGGCCGACCGCGAAGGCGAGCATGCCCGCGTACCAGAAGGCCGGCACGTAGCGCGGGATCGGGCTGCGAATCTGCTGCTGGAAGAAATAGCACTCCTTGGTCGGCCAGGAGATGCAGGCGAGCTTGAGGTCCAGCAGGCCGAAGGCGCCGCCATACTGGGCGTAATAGACGAACCACCAGACGAGCGAGATCACCCAGAGGCCGAAGCCGAGCTTGGTGGCGAGCGGTGTCTGAGGTCTGTCTTCCGGCATGAATCGCGACGGCGCCCTTGAACGCGGTCGCGGTGCGCGCGCGTCTGTTCCATTTAGCCGTGCCCGCTGCCGTCGTCCAACCGAGCATTGGTCTTTTTAAATGCTCACTGGCGCATTAACTTGATTTCGGCGATCATGGTCCGGCTTGTTCATCCGGGAGGGAGAACGCCATGACCGGTCCCCTGATCGAAGCGCTGATGTCGCTCATCAACGGACCTCGCGTCTTCGGCAGTTTGGTCCTCGCCATCGCTGCCACCTTCCTTGGGGCATGGCTTGGTGGTGAGACCGGCGCGGCCATTGCCTTCTTCGTCGTCTTCCCCGTCGCCTATGTCCTGATCATGATCGGGCAAGCGCAGGAGCGCGCCGAGGGCTGAGTTGGCGCTGCGCTACCATCCGCATTGCCCGCCTGCATTGACCCAGGCTTGCGCGGCAAGCTGGAAAGGTTCCATGCTGGCGACTTGCACCTGGAGCTGCTGTCATGACGCCGATGAAATTCGGAATGGGCCAAGCTTTGACCCGGATCGAGGACGATCCGCTGATTCAGGGCAAGGGGCGTTTCGTTTCCGATCTCGTTCCGGAGGGCACGCTGGTCGGTTATGTCGTGCGCTCGCCCTATGCCCATGCCGATTTCAGGATCACCGACACGTCCGCCGCGCGGGCGATGAAGGGCGTCAAGGCGATCTACACCGCCGAGGACCTGACCGAACTCGGCTCGCTGCCCTGTCTCTCGCAGGTACCGAGCAAGGCGCCCATCGCCCATCCGACCTGGGAAATCCTCTGCTCGAAGACGGTGCGCCATGTCGGCGACGGCGTCGCCTTCGTGGTGGCCGACACGGTGGAGCGAGCAAAGGATGCCGCCGAGGCCATCGCCATCGACTGGGATTCGCGCGATCCGATCATCGATGCTGTGGATGCCCTGAAGCCGGGCGCCGTGCAGATCTGGCCGGAGGCGCCGGGCAATCTCTGCGCCGAGGTCGAACTCGGCGATGCCAGGGCGACGGAAGCAGCCTTCGCCAAGGCGCACCGGACGGTGAGCCTGACCATCGTCAACAACCGCCTGATCACCAACTACATGGAGACGCGCGGCTGCCTCGCCGAATATGACGCGAAGGAGAAGAGCTTCACGCTGACGCTGGGCAGCCAGGGCTCGCACGGCGTCCAGCAGATCCTCGCCTCGAAAATATTCAACATGCCGAAGGAGAAGATCCGCGTCGTGACGCCGGATGTCGGCGGCGGGTTCGGCACCAAGACCTTCATGTTCCGCGAATACCCGCTGTGCCTGTTCGCAGCGCGGAAGCTGAAGAAGCAGGTCGCGTGGATTCAGGAGCGCGCCGACCATTTCGTCAATTGCAGCCAGGGTCGCGACAACGTCTCCACCGCGACCGCCGCCCTCGACCGTCGCGGCAAGGTGCTGGCGGTGAAGGTCGAGACGGTCGCCGACATGGGCGCCTATCTCTCGCAATACGCGACCTTCATCCCCTATGTCGGCGCGCTGATGCTGGCGGGCGTCTACGCCTTCCCGACCATGCACGTGCACCTGAAATACGCCTACACGAACACCGTGCCGGTGGATGCCTATCGCGGCGCGGGGCGGCCGGAGGCGGCCTATCTCGTCGAGCGCCTCATGGACCGCATCGCCATCGAAACCGGCTCGACGCCCGCCGAGGTGCGCCGGCGCAACTTCATCCAGCCCGACCAGTTCCCGTGGAAGACGCCGGTCGGCCGCACCTACGATTCCGGCGAGTTCGACGGCCACATGACCCGCGCCATGGAAGTGGCCGGCTGGGACAGCTTCAAGGACCGTCTCAAGGCGGCGCGCAAGGGCGGGAAAATCCGCGGTATCGGCATGGCCACCTATGTCGAGGCCTGCGGCGGCGGCGCGCCGGAGAACGCCTGGATGAGCCTCGAAAAGGACGGCACGGTGACGATCAAGATCGGCACCCAGTCGAACGGGCAGGGCCACAAGACCGCCTATGCCCAGCTCGCCTCGCAATATCTCGACATCCCCATCGAGCGCATCAACGTGATCCAGGGCGATACGGCGGCGATCCCGTCCGGCACCGGCACGGGCGGCTCGCGCTCGCTGCCCGTCGGCGGCGCGGCGGTCGATGTCGGCGCGCGGGCGCTGGCCGATGTGATCAAGGACATGGCGGCCTCCGAGATGGAGGTCGGCGTCGGCGACGTCGAAATCCGCGACGGCACGGTGCGCGTCGTCGGCACGGACAAGGCCATTTCCTACGAGAAGATCGCGAGCCTGCCGGGGGCGGAGGAGAAGCTCAAGAGCCACGGCACCTGGCGGCCGCCGGAGCCGACCTTCCCCAATGGCACGCATATCTGCGAGGTGGAGGTCGATCCCGACACCGGCGCGACCGAGATCGTCGCCTATACCGTGGTCGACGATTTCGGCGTCACCATCAACCCGACGCTGCTCGCCGGCCAGGTCCATGGCGGTATCGTTCAGGGGATCGGACAGGCTTTGCTGGAGCGCACCGTCTACGACAAGGAGAGCGGCCAGCTCCTGACAGCCTCGTTCATGGACTACGCCATGCCGCGGGCCGACCACATCCCGAATTTCCATTTCGAGACGCGCAACGTGCCCTGCGTCACCAACCTGCTCGGCATCAAGGGCGCTGGCGAGGCCGGCACGATCGGCGCCTGCCCCTCGGTGATGAACGCCATGGTGGATGCACTCTGGCGCGCCTACGGGATCCGCGAGATCGACATGCCTGCAACGCCGTCGCTGGTCTGGCAGGCGATCCAGGACGCGAAGGCGGCGAAGGCCGCCTGATGGCGCATGGCTTCGGCGGGGCCGAGCCCGCGAATGGCTGCGGGCCCACGGCCGGCGATGCACGACGCGCCGAGCAACTCACGCAGCCGTGATCCGCGCCCGCGATTTCGTGTGCGGAGAAGACGGGCTTCCGGCGGGAAGCGCGCCGGTTTCTTCAAGGTAACTATCGGGTCGGACAAGACAAAGGCCGCCCGGACGACACGTCCAGGCGGCCTCGATTCGTCAGGTGATCGGCGGACCCGGCAGGGTCAGGGGTTGGACGAGCGCTGCGCGTCGACGCTCCACGGGCCCGGGCCGGCGAAGACCAGATAGAGCGGGATGAAGCAGTAGAGGATCGCCAGGCTGCCCTGGTTCACGATGGGGAAGAAGCTGCGCGGCGCGTGGCCGATGAAGTAGGCGGCAGCCATCGTGCCGGCGAGCAGGAACGCCGCCGGACGGGTGAGAAACCCAACGAGAATCAGGAGTCCGGTGACGATTTCAATCAGACCGGCGATCCAGGGCAGGGAGCCTACAGGCGCGAAGGTGACGCTGACGGGGAAGCCCAGCAGCTTCACGAAGGGGTGCTGGAGGATGACCAGGGCGAACATGATGCGCAGCACCGAAAGCATGCGCGGCGACCAGGCATTCAAAGTGGGAGTGAGGCTGTCCATATGGGTCCCGTCCGTGCTCGAGTTGGCTCGTATCACCGCCTCTTTCAGGGCGGTGAGCTGACCTTATCGGCGCCCGGGGCCGGCGCAACTGGTCCCTCGGATCCGGGACAAGCCGTCAGAAGCCCCTGCCGCAGGTCCCTCGTGCAGCAACGAGCCTCCCCAATCCTGCATGGATGTGGTTCAAGAGGGTCCGCCCACCGCCCGGCTTCTCCCCATCCATGCCCGTCCTATCCCGCGCCGTCACGGGAATCATCCTTAAGCTCCTGTCGACCATGGCCTTCACCTGCATGTCGACGCTGGTGCGCGTGGCGGGACAGGACGTGCCGGTCGGCGAGGTGGTGTTCTGCCGCTCGTTCTTCGCGCTGATCCCGCTGTTCATCATGCTGGCCTGGCGGCGCGAGATCATGGACGCCTTCCGCTACACCAGCTTCGCCTCGCACATGAAGCGCGGCGTCATCGGCGCCACCGGTATGTTCTCCGGCTTCGTCGGGCTCACCATGCTGCCGCTCGCCGATTCAACCGCCATCAGCTACGCCGCGCCGCTGATGGTCGTGCCGCTCGCCTACTTTCTGCTCGGCGAGCAGGTGCGGATCTATCGCTGGTCGGCGGTGGCCATCGGCTTCGTCGGGGTGGTGGTCATCCTCTGGCCGCATCTCGACGTCGCTGCCTTTGCCGGCAGCGACCGCCAGTCGACCGGCGCGCTCTTCGCGCTGGGGGGAGCGGTCTGCGCGGCCTTCGCGACGATCCAGGTGCGCAAGCTCGTCAATGTCGAGACGACCGCGTCCATCGTCTTCACTTTCATGGTGCTCTGCGCGGTGCTCGCCCTCATCACCTGGCCGCTCGGCAAGGCCGTGCCGTATATCGGACAGTGGGTGATGCCGACGCCGTGGCAGGCCTTCATTCTCGTGATGGTCGGCGTCTTCGGCGGCCTCGGCCAGATCTTCCTGACCATCAGCTACCGGCATGCCGATACGTCGCTGATCGCGCCCTTCGAGTATTTCTCGATGATCTGGGCGATCACCATGGGCTATTTCGTCTTCGCCGACCTGCCCAGCCGCTACGTTCTTGCGGGCGGCGCCATCGTCGTCGCCTCGGGCATCTTCGTCATCTGGCGCGAGCAGCAACTCGGGCTTGAGCGGGCAAGGCAGCGCAAGGTCTCGACGCCGCAGGGGTGAGACGGGCTGTCAGAACGTCTTGGCTCAGAACGCCTTGAACGTGATGATCGTCCGCGTGTCCTGGATGCCGGGAACGATCTGCACCTTCTCGTTGACGAAATGGCCGATATCCGTGCCGGGCTCGACATAGAATTTCACGAGCAGGTCGAACTCGCCCGCGGTTGAATAGATTTCCGATGCGATCTCGCGGTCGGCGAGCTGGGACGCCACCTGATAGGACTTGCCGAGCTGGCACTTGATCTGGACGAAGAACGGGATCATGGCGGGCCTCTCCGGGACTGATCCTGACATGCCATCAAAGGGCCGCCGCGTCATCCCCCGCGCGCAAGCCATGCGTGGCACTCGGACTGCCACCCTTGCGCGGTCCGCGGGCTTCACCTAACTCTCGGATGTTCTCGTCGGGGTGCCCTTCCGGGCTGAGAGGCGTCGCCAACCCGCGCACCTGATCCGGATCATGCCGGCGGAGGAAACCGAGATGCGCGCTCTTCCCGTGGGGGAAGCCTTGCCCCCGACATCCCGCCCGTTTGTCGATGCCGCTTTGGCGGCGGAACTGCTCGACCGCTTGCGCCAGCGCCGCCCGCGCATCCACTGCATCACCAATACGGTGGCGCAGGAGATCACCGCCAATGCCGTTCTGGCTGTCGGTGCGACGCCCTCGGTCACCATTTCGCGCGACGAGATCGCCGCCTTCGTCGCGGGCGCCGATGCGCTGCTGATCAATCTCGGCACGCTCGACCCGGCGCATCGCGAAGTCATCGGCCTTGCCATCGCGACCGCCCGCGGCAAGGCCATTCCCTGGGTGCTCGACCCGGTCTTCATCGACCGCTCACCGGTTCGCGCCGCCTATGCACGCGAAATTGCGGTGCAGGGACCTGCTCTGGTGCGCGGTAATGCCGGTGAGATTGCCGTGCTGGGGGAGGGCGAGGATGCCGACGCCCTCGCGCTCCGCCTCGGCGCGGTCGTCGCCGCCACGGGCGGGACGGACCGCATCACGGATGGTTGGCGCAGCGTCGGCATTGCCAACGGGCACGCCTTCATGGCCTCGGTCACCGGCATGGGCTGCGCGGGCGCCGCGGTCACCGCCGCGTTCCTGAGCGTCGGCGACGATCCGCTCGCTGCCACCGCTTCGGCGCTGCTGGTGCTCGGCGTCGCCGGCGAGGTCGCAGCCGAGACGGCGCGGGGACCGGGGAGCTTCGCGCCGGCCTATCTCGATGCGATCTACCGCATGGATGCGTCCGAACTGTCGGCCCGGGCGCGGATTGTCTTGTCTGCCGGGGAGGCCAGTCCATGACCGCCATTGCCGTGACCATAGCGGGCTCGGATTCCGGCGGCGGCGCCGGCATCCAGGCCGATCTCAAGACCTTCTCGGCGCTCGGCGTCTATGGGGCGAGCGTTATCACGGCGCTGACGGCGCAGAACACGCTCGGTGTGCAGGGCATCCACGACATTCCCGCCGATTTCATCACCGCGCAGATCGATTCGGTCTTTTCCGACCTCGCCATCGGCGCGGTGAAGATCGGCATGCTGTCGCAGGCTTCCGTGATCGAAACGGTCGCCGCCGGCCTCGACCGCCACAAGGCCCGGAACATCGTGCTCGATCCCGTCATGGTCGCGACCTCCGGCGACCGGCTGCTCAACCCCGATGCCGTCTCGGCGCTGCGCAACGTGCTGATACCGCGCGCCGCGCTGGTGACGCCCAACCTGCTGGAAGCCGCCGCCCTGCTCGACCAGCCGGTGGCGCGGGACGAGGACGACATGCTGGCGCAGGGGCAGGGGCTGATCGCGCGCGGCGCGAAGGCCGTGCTGATGAAGGGCGGCCACGGACAGGGCGAGCGCTCGACGGACCTGCTGGTCAGCCCGGCCGGCGTCGTCAGACTCGATGCGCCGCGCCTCTACACGCGCAACACGCACGGCACGGGCTGCACGCTATCGTCGGCGGTTGCCGCGGGTCTCGCCAAGGGCTTTTCGCTCGGGCAGGCCGTGTCGGAGGCCAAGGACTACGTCTCCGCCGCCATCGCTGCGGCCGACCGCCTGTCCATCGGCAAGGGTCATGGGCCGACCCATCACTTTCACGCCTGGTGGTGACATGAACGGACCGGATCGCCGAACCACGCTTGCCGCCGCCGCCGGGCTGCTGGCGGCGCCGTCCGTCGCGCAGGCGCAGGCGCCCATGCGCTGGCGCATGGTGACATCCTGGCCGAGGAACCTGCCGGGACCAGCCTTCTCCGCCCAGCGCATCGCCGACCGTATCCGCCTGCTCTCGGGCGGTCGCATCGAGGTGCAGGTCTTTGCGGCCGGCGAGGTGGTGCCGGCCTTCGCCGTCCATGAGGCGGTCGGCAACGGCACGGTCGAACTCGGCCACACCGCCTCGTTCTTCGCCATCGGCCGGGAGCCGGCACTCGCCTATTTCACCTCGGTTCCCTTTGGTTTCACGCCGCCTGAGCACAACGCCTGGATCATGAACGGCGGCGGGCAGGCGCTGTGGGACGAGACCTCCGCGCGTTTCGGCCTGAAGCCGCTGCTCGGCGGCAATACCGGAGTTTCCATGGGCGGCTGGTTCCGCCGGGAGATCGCCTCGTCCGAGGGCGTGAGAGGCCTCAAGATCCGCATGATCGGCCTTGGCGCGGAGCTGTTCCAGCGCATGGGCGCGACCGCGCTCGCCGTGCCTCCCGGCGACATCTACCCCGCGCTGGAGCGTGGCGCGATCGATGCCGCTGAGTTCACCGCGCCGGGCTCCGATATCCAGCTCGGGCTCTGGAAGGTCGCGCCGTTCTACTACACACCCGGCTTCAACAAGCCGAACGGCTCCAGCGAACTGCTGGTCCACAAAGCGCACTGGGACGCATTGCCGGCCGACCTGAAGGGCGTCGTGCAGGCGGCATCCGACGCCGAGCAGGCGGTGGCGCTGGCGGAGATCGAGAAACTCAACATGGACGCGCTGGCGCAGATGATCGGCGCGCAAGGCGTGCAGCTCCGCGGTTTTCCGGCCGAGCTCATCCAGGTCGCCCGCCGCCACGCGGCCGACCTCGCGCGCGACCTCGGCACGCGCAGCCCGATGGCGGCGAAGGTCGCCGAGAGCTATGCGGCCTTCCAGGCGCGCATCTCGCCCTGGACGCGCGTGTCGATCCACGCCGCACTCGGCGCGCGGGAGGTTTAGGCGGCAGCGGTTGCACCGCAGCGGTGCGGTCTTTAGGATCGTTTCAACGAACGATCGTTCGTCACAACGACCGGAGCCGCACTGTCCCGATGGCCGACCGCGACCCGAAAAAGCAGGAACTCGATGCCGGCGCGCATGTGCTCTCCGGCAATCTCGGCAAGACGGTGCAGCGGCTGCGCAAGGCCTACAACCTGTCGCTGTCCGAGCTGTCGGAGCAGTCGGGCGTCGCCAAATCGATCATCAGCCAGATCGAGCGCAACGAGACCAATCCCACTCTGGCCACCATCTGGCGGCTCAGCCAGGCGCTCGACGTGTCCATCGAGCGCGTGCTGGCGACCGGTACGGAAGAGCCTTTTCTCGAAAAGCTGTCGAAGGCCGACACGCCGCTGCTGGTCTCCGACGACGGCAAGTGCCGCCTCTCGATCATCGGCTGGATCAAGACGGTCGAATGGCTGCAATGGTATGACTTCCAGTGCGATCCCGGCGGCGTGCTGGAAAGCGAGGGGCACCAGCGCGGCTCCATCGAGAGCCTGTCGGTGCTATCGGGCGAGTTGAAGGTCGAGGTCGCGGACAGGGTCGAGATCGTCGGTCCCGGCGAGAGCGCCCGCTACCGCTGCGACGGGCGGCACGTGATCCGCAATACCGGAACGGAGACGGCCCACGCGGTCATGGTCTGCATTCTGAAAGCCGCCGTGATGGAGTGATGCCGCGAGTCATTTCCATGACTTGCGGTCATCCGCGCAGACTAAGATTCCGATTCAACAGATGTGGCGATCCACTCCTTGTCCCTCCTTCGGACGAGGCGGGATAACGGATTTGCTTCTCGCCAGCGTGAGGCGCGCCGTGCAGGAATCCCTCGCGAAGCGGCCCCTCACGATGGTCGCCTCGGACGGAGCGCGAGCATGCACGAGGGTCTCTATTCGGGTGGCACGGTCGGGGCGCTGATCATCGGGGCGATCATCCGGCATGGCGACCGGCCGGCGCTCGGCGACGGCACGGTGCGCTGGACCTACCGCGAGCTTGGCGACGCCATCGGCCGCTACATCGCCGTCTACAAGGCGATGGGTCTGAAACAGGGCAGCGCGCTGTCGATCCTCGCCAGCAACCGCGCGGAATCCTGGGCCGCCATGTGCGCCGGCCTGATCATGGGCATGCGCTACACCCCGCTGCACCCGCTGGCGGCCGAGGACGACCAGGCATTCATCGTCGCGGATGCGGAGATTGACCTCCTGATCGTCGAGGGTGCGAAGTTCGGCGCGCGCGGCGAGGCGATCCGGGCGCGAGTGCCAGCGCTGAAGCATGTCCTGTCGTTCGGTCCGATGGACGGCGTCGCCGACGTGCTGGAGCTTGCCGCGAGGGCTGCGCCCGCACCGCTCATTGACGAGAGCGCCGCGGACCAGATCGGCTGGCTCGCCTATACAGGCGGCACGACCGGCCGCTCCAAGGGCGTGATGCTGCCGCACCGGGCGATCGTTGCCATGACGCTGCTGCTCTATGGCGACTGGGACTGGCCGGCCGACATCCGCTACCTCGCAGCGACGCCGATCAGCCACGCGGCGGGCGTGACGATCTATCCGGTGATGTATCGCGGCGGTTATGTGCGCCTGACGCAGGGTTTCGAGGCGGATGCCTATTGCCGCGTCGTGGCCGAGGAGAAGATCACCGCGACCTTCCTCGTGCCGACGCTCATCTATGCCCTGATCGACCAGGCGGAACTGAGGGCGAAGTACGACCTCTCGTCGCTCGACATGATCGTCTATGGCGCGGCGCCGATGTCGCCGGACCGGCTGAAGGAGGCCATGGGCATTTTCGGGCAGGTCTTCGTCCAGCTCTACGGGCAGACGGAGGCGCCGCAATGCATCACGACGCTGCGCAAGGTCGACCACGACCTCTCGCGACCCGAGCGGCTCGGCTCGTGCGGCCGCCCGAGCCCGCTCGTGGACGTGAAGCTGCTGGATGCCAGCCTCAATGAGGTCGGCGTCGGCGAGCCCGGCGAGATCTGCGTGCGCGGGCCGCTGGTCATGGCCGGCTACTGGAAGCGCCCCGAGGCGACGGAGGAGACGCTGCGCGGCGGCTGGCTGCACACGGGCGACGTCGCGGTAAGGGACGCGGAGGGCTACCTCTACATCGTCGACCGGACCAAGGACATGATCATCTCCGGCGGCTTCAACATCTATCCGCGCGAGGTGGAGGATGCGCTGATGGCGCATCCCTCGGTCGCCTCTGCTGCCGTCATCGGCATACCCGACGAGAAGTGGGGCGAGGCGGTCACCGCCTTCGTCGTGCTCAAGCCCGGCGCCAACACCGGCGCGGCTGAACTGCAGGCCCATGTGAAGGACAAGCGCGGCGCGCCCTGGTCGCCGAAGTCGGTCAATTTCGTCGATGCGATCCCCGTCACGGGCCTCGGCAAGATCGACCGCAAGGTGCTGCGTGCGCCCTATTGGGAGGGACGCAGGCGCGGGGTGGCGTGAGGCATTGATTTCGGTCGTCGCTATCGGGCACGGGCGGTTCTGCGCCATTCGCCGGCGACGATCGTCACGGCGATGCCGCCGATGATCACCGCCGAGGCCAGGAGGAGGCGCGGGGTCAGCGGCTCGCCGATGAACAGGACTGCGCCCGCCGCCGCGATGGCGGGCACCGTCAGCTGGACCGAGGCGGCGCCCACCCGCGAGAGGCCGGGCAGGGCGGCGTACCAGATCGCGTAGCCGATGCCCGAGGCGATGGCGCCCGAGGCGATCGCATAGGCGAGCCCCGCCGGCGCGGGAGTTGCCGACCACAACCCGACGGCGATGAGAAGGATGGCGGCAGGCAGGCATCGGACGAAATTGCCAGTCGTGTCGGCAAGCGGCGTCGTCGAGCCGCGTCCGATCAGCGAATAGGCCGCCCAGCAGAAGCCGGAGGCGGCCATCAGTGCCGCGGCCCAGAGGGGCGGCGCAGCGGCACCCGGCGAGACCAGGTAGACGAGTGCCGCGAAGGCGGCGACGAGCCCGGCCCATTCCCACGGACCCGGCCGGTCGCCCAGCACGATGGCGCGGCCGACCATGCCAAGCTGCACGCTGCCGAACAGGATGATGGCGCCGACGGCCGCGCCCAGCGCCAGATAGGCGACCGAGAAGGCGATGGCGTAGCCGAAGAGCGCGGCGGCCTGCGCCCAGCTTCCGGCCGGACGGTAGGATGCGGGGGAGGTCCGGCCGGCAACGGTCACGATGAGGACGAGAGCTATGGCGCCGGCCGCAAGCCGCACACCGGTATAGCCGGCCGCATCGATGACGCCGGCGCCGAGGGCGAGCCGGGCCAGCACCGAATTGGCGGCGAAGGCGAGCATGGCAAGGCTGGTGAGGACGACCGTCCGGATCATGCGTGTCGGCCTCCGCTTCACCAGTCATGATCGCGCCTGGTGCCGGGCGTCATGGGCCGCCGGTTGCGCCGATCAAAGCAGACATCGATTCCGCTGGTTCGTCCATCCAATTGAAAAGCCCCGGCTTTCGCCGGGGCCTTCAGATTCCGATTCAATGCACGCCAACCCCACTCTCGCGCCCGTGCCACGATTCAGGCGTCGGCCTGAGGGGGTGGAAGCCGCCTCACTTCCAGGCGACGACCTTCTGCTTCTGGTCGCCGAGCCCTTCGATGCCGAGCGTCATCACGTCGCCGGCCTTGAGGAATTTCGGCGGCTTCATGCCGAGGCCGACGCCGGGCGGGGTGCCCGTGGTGATCACGTCGCCGGGCTCCAGCACCATGAACTCGGAGATGTAGGAGACGATGGTCTTCACGTCGAAGATCATGGTCTTGGTCGAGCCGGTCTGCATGCGCTCGCCGTTGACGTCGAGCCACATGCCGAGCTTCTGCACGTCCTTGATCTCGTCGGTGGTGACCAGCCAGGGGCCGAGCGGGCCGAACGTCTCGCAACCCTTGCCCTTCATCCACTGGCCGCCGCGCTCGATCTGGTACTCGCGCTCGGAGACGTCGTTGCAGACGCAGAAGCCCGCGACGACCGACAAAGCGTCCTTCTTGGAGACGTAGCGGGCGCGCTCGCCGATGACGATGGCGAGCTCGATCTCCCAGTCGGTCTTCACCGACTTCTTCGGCAGCATCACGTCGTCGTTCGGGCCGACGATGCAGGAGCGCGCCTTGTTGAAGAGGATCGGCTCTGTCGGGATCGCAGCCCCCGTCTCGGCGGCGTGGTCGGCATAGTTGAGGCCGACGGCGATGAAGTTGCCGACATTGCCGACGCAGGCGCCGAGGCGCGGCTTGCCCTTCACCAGCGGCAGCTTCTCCCAGTTGGCCTTGGCGATCTTGGCGAGGCCCTTCTTGGTCAGCACCTCGCCCGCGATGTCGGGCACGATGCCGGACAGGTCGCGGATCTTCCCCTCGGGGTCAACGAGGCCGGGCTTTTCCTTGCCCTGTGCGCCATAGCGAACCAGTTTCACGAGCGTTTCTCCCCTTCTTCGAAGCGTCGTTGAGCCGGGATCATGATGTGGGATTCAACCGTTTCGCAAGGCCGCGCCACGCATGGTTCCCCGGCGCGAAAAGCGTCATTGCGCAGCCATTCGCCGTCAGCCGTCAGCGGGCGCTGAGGATCGAGGCGACGATCTCGTGCGTCGCCTGCGCCCGGCCGAGGGACGCGGCCTTCGCAGCCATGGCCGCAAGGTCGGCCGCGCCCGAGGTCATCAGGCGGGCGACTTCCGCGCCGAGCCGCGCGGCATGCGGCTCGAAGAAGCCGGCGCCGGCCTCGACTACATGGTCGACGTTCGCCGCTTCCTGGCCGGGGATGTAGCCGTAGAGCGCCATGGGCAGGCCGCGCACGCTGGCCTCCGCGATGGTGCCGGGGCCGGCCTTGGTGACGATCAGGTCGCTGGCATGCATCAGGTCCGACATCTTCTCGACATAGCCGAGAGCCGCGACCGGCACGGGCCAGCGGCAGCTCTCGATGCCGGCCTTCAGCTTCGCATTCTTCGCGCAGACCACCGCGATCTGGGCCGTCCGGCCTCCGGCCGCCGCGAGCCTCTCCGCTGTCGCCGCGACGATCGCCTCGATCGGTCCGATGCCACCGCCACCGCCGACCACCAGCACGACCGGCAGGTCGGGATCGAGGCCGAAGCTCGCCCGTGCCTCTGCCCTGTCGCCGGGGTCCAGCGCGAAATCGGCGCGGATCGGCAGGCCATGGGCGTGGAGGCGGTTCCGGGGCAGCCCGTTCGCGGACGCCGTCTCGACCGCGCGTGCGGTCGGCAGGTAGATGGCTGCGTTTTCCGGGTGCAGCCAGAGCGGATGAATGCCGCCGAGGTCGGTGACCACGGTCACGTAGCGCGTCGACGGCGATACCCGCCGCAGGACCGGGATCATCAGGTGGTTGACCAGCGGATGGACCGAGACCACGAGGTCCGGCCGCGTCGTCGCCAGCAGCCGTTCGAGCCTGGCGCGCGACAGGCGGGAGACGAGGGCCGTCGTCGCGCCGCCGACCCTCGCGCGTGCGGTCATGCGCCACAGCGCGTGCCACAGGCGCGGCGCGCGGTTGACGATGGTGTCGTAGGTCTTCGGCAGGAACGAGAAGGGCCGGCTGATATGGTCGGTCAGGAGATCGACGATCACCACCTCGGCACCGGGCCGCTGTGCCTGGAACTCGGCCTCGAGCGCGCGCGCGCTGGCAAGATGCCCGCCACCGGTCCGGCTCATCAGGATGAGCACGCGAAGCGGGTGCGCGGCGGCGGCCGGCAGGCGCAGGTCGTCGGTCGGCACGGCTTGATCCAAGAACGTCTCCTTAAGCCCGTGTCTAGACCGCCGGCGCGCCCAAGGCGAGGGCAGGCGGTGTCGCGGACCCGACCGATCAACACCGGTGATGCCGAGGGAAATAAAGCTTGGCTTGTCCGGGCAGCGCCCCAGGGCTCATATGGCGGCCGGCCTGAGACCCCGAGAGGATGCCCCAATGCCCGTGCTGCCGACCGCCGCCGATGTCGCCGATGCCGCCCGTCTGATCGCCCCGGTCGCCCGCCGCACGCCGCTCCTCACCTTGCCCGAGCTCGACGCCCTCACGGGCGCGCGGGTGTTTCTCAAGGCCGAGCCGCTGCAGCGCACGGGATCGTTCAAGTTCCGCGGCGCCTATAACCGGCTCGCCCGGCTGAACGAGAACGAGCGCAAGGCCGGCGTCGTGGCCATGTCGTCGGGCAACCACGCGCAGGGCGTGGCGACCGCCGCCCAGCTTCTCGGCATTCCCGCGCTGATCGTCATGCCGAAGGATTCGCCCGCGCTGAAGCGCGAGCGCACGGCCGCGGCGGGCGCGGAGATCGTGCTGTTCGACCGCGAGAAGGAAGACCGCGTCGCCATCGCGAACCGGATCGCCGCCGAGCGCGGCGCGACGCTGGTGCCGCCCTTCGACGATTTCCACATCATGGCGGGTCAGGGCACGGTCGGCCGCGAGATCGTGGAAGACCTCGCCGCTCAGGGCCTCAAGCCAGATGCCGTGATCGTTCCGGTCTCAGGCGGCGGCCTGCTGGCGGGCGTCGCGCTGGCGGTTCATGAAGTCGCGCCGTCTGCGAAAATCTATGCCGGCGAGCCCGAGGGCTTCGACGATCACACGCGCTCGCTCGCGGCTGGCAAGAGACTGTCCAACGAAAGGCTCGGCGGGTCCATCTGCGACGGCCTGCTCGCCCAGGCGCCGGGCGAACTCACCTTCGCGGTCAACCAGCCGCATGTGGCGGGTGGGCTCGTCGTGTCCGAAGACGAGGTGAAGCACGCCGTCGGCTATGCTTTCCGCGAGCTGAAGCTGGTCGTGGAGCCGTCAGGCGCGGTGCCGCTCGCTGCGCTGCTCGCCGGCCGCCTCGACGTGAAAGGGCAGGTCGTGGTGGCCGTGATATCCGGCGGCAATGTCGATCCCGCGCTGTTCGCCAGGCTGGTGGGGTGATCGCGGGCAGCGGCTTGCATCGGCAAGGCATTTCTGCCCCTCCACCTCCGTCCGTTTTGGCTCCTCACCCTTACCCTCTCCCCGCAGGCGGGGAGAGGGTAAGGGTGAGGGTGAGGGGATTGAAAGCGAAAGCGCGGCGGCTCGCGCCCTCAGCTCGTCAGCGCTACCTTCTCGATGAAGCTCAGCTTCTCGATGTCCTCGATGGTCGGCCGTCCGGAGCGGAGAGGCGGCGCGTCCTGCCGGGCCGGGCGCGGGGCAGGAGCGAGCGGCGCCTCGCCGGTCGAGAGGGCCGCAGCCGCAGTGGCGCGGGCGGTCACGGGAACGTCTTCGACAATGACGGGGGCAGGTGCGGGCGGCGCAGCCGGCGCACCTTCGTCCTGCACGGTCGGGCGCTTCGCGGTCGGCAGCGCCGTCTGATCGGCGAACAGGCCGTCGTCCATCATCATGTCGACATCGGTCTGGCCGAGGCCTTCGCCGGGCCGCGCCGGGCCATTGAGCAGCGAGGGCTCGTCGGCCCTGGCGGCAGGCGGCGGCGCGGCGGCGATGCCGGCCTCGCCCCAGATCGCCATCATCGAATCGATGCGCTCTTCCAGGAAGCGCAGCACGCCGATCACTTTGCGGGTGCGCTGGCCCGTAATGTCCTGGAACGAGCAGGCCGTGTAGATGTCGGTGGCCTTGGCGTCGATCAGGTCGCAGACCTCGCCCTCCGTGCCCATCTCGCGGAGGTTCCAGGCGATCTCCTGGATGGTTTCGGCGGCCCCAAGAATGTCGCCCGTGGCGGCGGCGGTCGCCTGCACGATGGCGTCGAGCTCGACGGATGCCTCCTCGAAACGGCCGCCGTCGGCGCCCTCCGGCTTGATCGCGGCGATTTCCGCCTTCGTGCGCGAAATGGCGTGGGCCATCTCGCGGATGTCCATGCGGATGCGGTCAATCTCGGGAGCCGCACGCGGCGCTGCGACCGCGCTTTCAAGCCGGCCGATGGCCTCCAGCACCGCCAGCGTGTCGGCGGCGCGGTTGCGGCGGGCATATTCGGCGAGGAACCAGCGGCCGCGGGCGGTTTCCATCACCGCCTGCTCGATGGTGCCGTAATCGGCGGAGGTCAGGGGCGAGGGCTCGAGCCGTGTCGGAACCTGTGTCTCATCTGACATGTTCGAGCTTGCTCTCGCGGGAAGGGCCGGGGCCGTTTAAAACGATTGCGAACACGCGAATCTCTTCGTGAAATCATAATGCTCTCCGGACCGCCCGCCAAATCAGACGACGCCCGGCTGTTCGCAACGCGCCTCGCGTTGTTTTACGCCGCCTTGTTCGTCGGCTTCGGGCTGCATCAGCCGTTCTTCCCGGTCTGGCTGAAGACCAAGGGCCTCGACGACGGGCAGATCGGCACCGTGCTGGCGGGCGGCATGCTCATCCGCATCATCGCCAACCCGGTCGTGACGACGCTGGCCGACCGCGGCGGCAAGCTCTCCATCGCCATCGCCATGTGCTGCGCGGCTACGGCGGTCTCGTTCATCGGCGTCGGCCTCGCCGACGGCTATGCCATGATCCTCATCGGCGTGGTCATCACCGGCTTCGTCTGGGGGCCGCTGGTGCCGCTGACCGACGCCTACGGCCTTGCCGGCGTCGCGCGCCGGGCACTCGATTACGGGCGCATCCGCGTCTGGGGTTCGGTCGCCTTCATGGTGGCCAATGTCATCGGCGGCATCGTGCTCACCTTCGTCGCGCCGACCCAGATCGTCTGGATGATCGCGCTGACCCTGATCCCGCTGGTGATCGCGGGCGTCATGCTGGTCCCGGACACGCGCGACAAGTCGATAGCGCCCGCCGGACCGGGCTTCTTCAACACGCGCTTCGTGCTGGTCATGGCGGCCGCGGCCTTCCTGCAGGCGAGCCATGCCGTCTATTACGGCTTCGCCTCCATCCACTGGAAGATGCTCGGCTATTCCGCCGCGACCATCGGCGCGCTCTGGGCAGTCGCCGTCTTCGCGGAGATCGCCCTGTTCTGGGCCGGCACGAAGTTCACGCGCGGATGGCGGCCGACCACCTTCCTGCTGATCGGCGGAGCGGGCGGCGGTCTTCGCTGGGCGGTCATGGCCTTCGATCCGCCGCTCTGGCTCGGCGGCCCGCTGCAGATCCTGCACGGGGCGGGATTCGGCCTCGTCCACCTCGGGACGATGTCCTATCTCGCCGCGCGCGTGCCCCCGCACATGCGCGCGAGCGGACAGGGGACGGTCGCCCTCGCCATCGGCTCGACCATGGCGCTGTCGACGCTGCTCGCGGGCTATCTCTATGCGAGGGTCGACGCCCGGGCCTATCTCGCCATGGCGGCGCTGTGCCTTGCGGGCATCGTCGTCACCGCCATCGCGCGGTCCATGCCGATCGAGCGGCCCGCGGTCCCTGCCGCGAACCGCTGAGACCATCTCAGCCCCAGAGCGAGGAGGCCGGCGGATAAACGGTCGAGCCGTCGTAGCGCAGGCCTTCCGGCCGGTCCTCGCGCAGCAGCAGCGGGCCGTCGAGATCGACGAGGAAGGCGCGCTGGGCGATCAGCGTCGCCGGCGCCATGGACAGCGACGTGCCGACCATGCAGCCGGTCATGATCTTCAGGCCGCGCGCCTCGGCGTCGGCCGCCAGCATGAAGGCCTCGGTGAGGCCGCCGGTCTTGTCGAGCTTGATGTTGATGGCGTCGTATTTGCCGGCCAGCCTGTCGAGCGAGCCGCGGTCGTGGACGCTCTCGTCGGCGCAGATCGGGATCGGCCGGCGAACGCCCTTCAGCGCCTCGTCGTCGGCGGCGGGCAGCGGCTGCTCCACCAGCGCGATGCGGAAGCGCTCGCAGACGGCGAGGTTTGATTCGAGATTGGCCGGCGTCCACGCCTCGTTGGCGTCGATGACCAGCGTCGCGTTCGGCACCGCCTGACGAACCGCCGCGAGGCGGTCGGCGTCGCCCTCGCCCCCGAGCTTGATCTTGAGGTGCGGACGGCCTGAGGCCTTGGCCTGCTCGGCCATGTCGGCGGGGGCGCCGAGCGAGATCGTATAGACCGTGGTCAGCGGCTTGGGCGCGGGAAGACCCGCCAGCTCCCATGCACGCTTGCCGGCGAGCTTCGATTCGAGGTCCCACAGGGCGCAGTCGACGGCGTTGCGCGCCGCGCCGGCCTTCATGGCGGAGAGGAGACCGTGGCGGTCGAGACCGCCGGCGATCCCGTCCGCCATGGATTCGATATACCCCGCGACGCCGTCGACGGTCTCGCCGTAGCGCGGATAGGGCACGCATTCGGCGCGCCCGACCGCGGAGCCCTCGCGGATCTCGCAGACGACGACATGCGCCTCCGTCCGCGAGCCGCGCGAGATGGTGAAAGTGCCGGCGATCGGCCAGCTTTCGGTGCGGACGGTCAATTCGCGGGAGGTCATGCTCAGCCGGCCTTCCTTGCTCAGTTGGCCTTCCTGGCCGACTTCTTCGGCGCCGGCTTCGGCTCCGGCTCGCCGTAGAGCTCCGCGATGGCATCGACCAGCGGCTCGACGCCGAAGCGCACGGGGTCGGTCGCCGGCAGTTCATATTCACGCGACAGGCGGTCGAGGCAGGTGAAGGCGGCCTCTTCCGTCAGGTGCTCGGTGTTCACCGACAGGCCGACGCAGGTGATCGCCGGATTGGTCAGGCGGCCAAGAGCGATCGTCTGCTCAATAACCTCGTCGATGGAGGGGAGAGGCGTCTGGACGCCGCGCATCGTGCGGCGGGTCGGCTCGTGGCAGACGATGAAGGCGTCCGGCTGGGCGCCGTGCAGCAGGCCGAGCGTGACGCCGGCGAAGGAGGGGTGGAACAGCGAGCCCTGGCCCTCGACCACGTCCCAGTGCATCGGATCGGCCTCCGGGGTCAGCCACTCGGCGGCGCCGGCGATGAAGTCGGCGACGACGGCGTCGACAGCCACGCCGCGGCCCGAGATGAAGATGCCGGTCTGGCCGGTGGCGCGGAAATCGGCGTCGAAGCCGCGGTCGCGCATGCCCTTTTCCATGGCCAGCGCGGTGTATTTCTTGCCGACAGAGCAGTCGGTGCCGACCATCAGCAGGCGCTTGCCGGAGCGCAGGCCGCCCTTGCCGGTGGGGAAGGTCTGGGTCGGATGGCGCACGTCGTGAAGCTTGGCGCCGTGCTTCTTGGCGGCGGCGGCGATCTTCGGAATGTCCGAGAGCTTGGCATGCAGGCCGGTCGCCACGTCCATGCCGGCCTCGATGGCCTCGACGATCGAATCAACCCAGTGCGGCGGCAGAACGCCGCCGGCATTGACCACGCCGACAACCAGCGTCTTGGCGCCGGCCTTCTTGCCCTGCGCGATGGTCACGTCCTTCAGGCCCGTATCGGCCTTGCAGCCTTCGAGGCGAAGCTGGCCGACGCACCAGTCGCGGCGCCAGTCGACGATGCCCTGCGCCGTTTTGGCGGCGAGCTGATCGTGAACGTCTCCGAGGAAAAGGAGATAGGGCTTGGCGATTTCCATGGGACGTGTCCGCAACGAACAAGGGGAAAGACGGCAGCGCTCGACGGCGCCGGGCGGGTCCTTTATGGAGAGGAGGAGGGCGCATGCCAAGCCGGGCGCGCGCATGCGACTTATCGAAAATCGAGCCGTGCCCGAGACGAGCCACGCGCAGCAAGCCCAGATGTCCAGCAGCGTCGAGGGAAGCCGGCTGACGATCGCGCTTGCCGGCGTCTGGAACTCCGAAACCGCCGGCGCGGTGGAGGGTAAGGTCCGCACCCTCGTCGCCGAAGGCGGCACGCCGGCCTCGGTCACGCTGGACTTTTCGCGCGTTGAGCGGCTCGACACGCTCGGCGGCGTGCTGGTGCGCGCCATCGAGGAAGGCTTCGCGGCGCGCGGCGTGCCGGTGGAGCGCACCGGCCTCTCGGGTCCGGCGCAGACCATCTATGCGGAAGTCGCGGAGGGGCTTGCCGAGCCCCCGCCCGCCCGTCCCGCGCCGAAGCCCGGCTACATCCAGGCGCTGGACAAGGTCGGCGAGCAGATGCTCGACGCCAAGGGCGATCTCGTGGCGCTCGTCGCCTTCTTCGGCCAGGTGGTGCTTGCCGCGGGCTCGATCTTCACCGGGAGCGGCCGGTTCCGGCTTGCCGCGGTGGTCACCCAGCTCGACCGCGTCGCTTTCCGCGCCGTGCCGATCATGTTCCTGATCACCTTCGTCATCGGCGCGATCATCGCCCAGCAGGGCATCTTCTTCTTCCGGGCCTTCGGCGCCGACACCTACGTCGTCGATCTCGTGGCGATCCTGACGCTGCGCGAGATCGGCGTGCTGATCGTCTCGATCATGGTGGCGGGCCGCACGGGCTCGGCCTTCACCGCGGAACTCGGCTCGATGAAGATGCGCGAGGAGATCGACGCGCTCAGTGTCATGGGCCTCAATCCCGTCGAGGTGCTGGTGCTGCCGCGCCTCATCGCCCTGGTCGTCGGCCTGCCGCTTCTGACCATTATCGGCGATCTCTCCGCGCTCGCCGGGGGCGCTCTTGTCGCCCAGATCTACGGAAATATTCCAATCGATATCTTTCTCCAGCGCATACAGGAGGAGGTCGCGCATCGGCATGTCTGGGTGGGGTTGGCGAAGGCGCCCTTCATGGCGCTCATCATCGGCCTCGTCGCCTGCGTCGAGGGGCTGCGCGTGCAGGGGTCGGCGGAAAGCCTGGGCATGCACACGACCGCCTCGGTGGTCAAGGCGATCTTTCTCGTGATCGTGGTGGATGCCCTCTTCGCCGTGTTCTTCGCGAGCCTCGGCTACTGACATGGCTCAGGATATCGTTATCTCGGCGCGGGACGTGGTCATCGGCTTCGGGGACCGATTGATCATCAACGGGCTGGATCTCGACGTCTATCGCGGCGAGGTTCTCGGCGTGGTGGGCGGTTCCGGCACGGGCAAGTCGGTGCTGACCCGCTGCATCATCGGCCTCGTGCCGAAGCGTGCCGGCAAGATCCACGTCTTCGGGCAGGACCTCGACGAGGCCGACGACGATGGCCACCGCGAAATCGAGCGGCGCTGGGGCGTTCTGTTCCAGCACGGTGCGCTGTTCTCGTCGCTGACGGTCAAGCAGAACATCCAGGTGCCGCTGCGCGAGTATCTGAAGCTGTCCGAGCCGCTGATGGACGAGATCGCCCGGCTGAAGATCGCGATGGTCGGCCTCAAACCCGATGCCGCGGACAAATATCCGTCGGAATTGTCGGGTGGCATGATCAAACGCGCCGCCCTGGCGCGCGCGCTGGTGCTCGATCCCGAGATCGTCTTCCTGGACGAGCCGACCTCCGGCCTCGATCCGATCGGTGCCGGCGAGTTCGACACGCTGATCAGGACGTTACGGGACACTTTGGGCCTGACCGTGTATATGGTCACCCACGATCTCGATAGCCTCGCGCGAATCTGCGATCGAATCGCCGCGCTCGCCGAGGGCAAGGTGATTGCGACGGGCACGATGGCGGACATGGTCCGGCAACCGCATCCGTGGCTCAGGAGTTACTTCGGCGGGGAGCGTGCGCGCTCCGCGGGCATCAAAAGTTAGGACACGGTCCACGCGGCCATGGAAACCAAGGCGAACACCACGCTGATCGGTCTGTTCACGCTGGGCGTACTGGCGATGTTCGGCCTGTTCCTATGGTGGTTCCTGCGCGCCGGCGACAATACCAATCGCGAGGATTACCGCATCGTCTTTTCCGGCCCCGTCGGCGGGCTGAGGACCGGCGCCAACGTGTTCTTCAACGGCATCCGCAAGGGCGAGGTGCGCAAGATCGACATCGACCCGAACGATCCGCGCAAGGTCGTCGCCGTCGTCGCGATCCAGCAGGGCACGCCGATCTCGACCACGACTCGTGCGAGCCTCAATGTCCAGCTTCTCTCGGGCATCGCGTCCATCGGGCTCGCCAACGGGCCCGGAGCCGCCCAGCCGATCCAGCGGCCGGCCGACGGCACGGTGCCGCAGATCGGCCCGGACGTGCCGGGCGGGCAGGACCTGCTCGCGGGCGCTCAGGAGACGATGAGCACGCTGAACGGCCTCGTCCGCCGCCTCGACGAGACGATCGCCAACGGGCAGGGCTCGTTCCAGCGCAGCCTGCAGAATGTCGAGGAGTTCACGGCGGCTCTCAACCAGAATTCCGGCAGCATCAGCACCTTCCTCAGTCAGACGGGCGATGCCGCGCGGCAGATCGCCGCGCTCGCCGAACGGCTCGACCGCGTCACAACGCAGGTCGAAAGCATGATGGAGGGCTCGCAGCCCGGCCGGATCGCGTCGATCCTGCGCAACATCGATGAATTGACGGGCGGGCTGAGCGCCCAGCGCGATAATTTCGCCGACCTCATCCGCGACGCGCGCCGCGCCTCGGGCGCGCTGACCCAGACGCTCGGCACGGTCAACGAGGCGGTCACCGCCTTCGACGTGCGCGCGCTCAACCGCACGCTCGCCAATGCCGACCGGGTCATCGCCGCCGTGGACAGCGAGCGGATCGGCCGGGCCATGGCCAATATCGACCGGTTCACCCAGGCGCTCGGCGACAATTCCGCCAATGTCGACGTGTTGATGCGGAATGCGACCGAGGTGTCCGGAAAACTCAACGCCATGGCCGACAGGATCGACGGCCTGCTCAAGAGTTTCTCGGGCGACGGGAACAACAACATGTTCGCGGAGTTCACCGCGACGGCCCGGTCGGTCCGCACGCTCGCCGAGCGGCTCGACACCCGCACCGCCCAGCTTACGACGTCGATCTCCGGCTTCACGGATCGCACGATCCGCGATATCCAGTCGCTCTCCTCCGACGGCCGCCGCACGCTGGGGGAGCTTGAACGGACCCTGCGTTCGCTGGAACGCAACCCGCAGAGGTTCATTTTCGGTGGTTCGGGCGTGCCTGAATTCAATCGCCGGTAAAGGCGAGAAGGGCTTGTCCGGCATGCAGGACGGGAATGCGGGGTTAGGGTTGGACGCGACGCGGCGCAGCCTGACATTCGGAATGATCACGGTCGCGGGCCTCGCGCTCGCGGGCTGCGCTTCGACCAGCGCGCCGCGGGTCTACGACATTCCGGCACCCTCGACCTTCCCGGCGCGGGCAGGGGCCGTCCGGGGCCAGCTGCTGGTCGCGGAGCCGAAGGCCATCGCCAGCCTCGATACCGAGCGGATCGCCGTGCGCGGGCCGGGCGGGGCCTATTCCTATCTCACCGACGGCGCCTGGGCCGACCGGCTGCCGAAGCTCCTGCAGGCGCGGATCATCCAGGCTTTCGAGAACGCCAACCGCCTGCGTTCGGTCGGCAGGCCCGGTGACCGGCTCGCCTCGGACTGGCAGCTCATCGCCGACATCCGTTCCTTCGAGGTGGTGGCTCAGGGGTCCACCGAGGTCGTGGTCGAGATGTCGGTGAAGCTGGTCAACGACCGCTCCGGCCGCATCCTCGCGGGCCGGGTGTTCTCCGCCCGCGCGCCCGCGGCGGGCACCGATGCCGGCAATGTCTCGGCCGCCTTTGCCGGCGCGGTGCAAACCGTGATGCGCGACATCGTGCTCTGGACGACCGGCCAGATCTGACCGGTTCGAGCGGGATTCGCTCCGCCAGAATCAGCGCCCACTATGCCTTTGGTGGAGCATGATCTTTTCCGAAAACCAGTTCCCGCTTTTCGGGATCATGCGCTAGCGGGACGGCGGCAGCCCCTCGAACTGAGGCAATCCTTCGGGGATGCAGTGAAACGGCTGCATTTCGGCGGTGTAGATCGCCATTTGCGGGGCGCCGTAGGCCGCCGGATCGTCCAGCGTGCCGGCTTTCAGGATCACCATGGGCAGGCCGGGCCGGCGGGTCGCGATATGCGTGCCGCACTCCGCGCAGAACTCGCGGGTCACCGCGTTCTCGAGGTCCTTGCGGGTGAAGGTCTTCGGGGTGCCCGCCGTGTAGCTGAAGCCGTCCGGCGGCATCAGCATGAACATGTTCGGGCCGCCGCCCGAAATGTGCTGGCATGCGCGGCAGTGGCACTGGGCCCGGAGCACCGGCTTGCCCTCCGCTGCGTAGCGCAGCGCGCCGCAATAGCATCCGCCTTCCAGCCGCATCGGTCCTCTCCCGCATTCGCGCGCCGGCCCCGTCACCGGCTGCGCGAGACCTTCGCGCAGCCGTGAGGAGAAGACCATTCTCCCGTTCGGCTCAGTCGAACCGGCCGCTCGAATGGGCGAGCAGGGTGAAGACCTTGCCGGTTTCCGAGGTCAGGTAGGACCGGGCGAGCGAGCCGTCGCGGTCGTTGCGGTCGACATCGGCGAGCAGGCGCTGGAACTCGTCGATGTAGCGATCGACGGTGTCGCGGAAGTCGCTGTCGCGGCGGTAGCGGCGGCGCAGGTCGTCGAAGGTCTGCTGACCCTGCGCCGTATAGAGGCGGCGCGAGAAGACGTTGCGCTCGCCACGACGCCAGCGGTCCCACAGCTCGACCACCGCGTCGTGATCGACCATCCGGGCGATGTCGGAAGACAGCGCGTCGAGATTGTCGAGGGCGGCGGGCGGCGGGTTGCGGCGCGGGGCGGCGCGCATCGGCTGGCTGTCGCCGTCCTCCGAGGCGCGAGCGAGCAGGTCCGAAAGCCAGCCGGCATTGCGCTCGGCGGGTTTCGGCGCTTCGGCACGGGGCGTTTCGGCCCGGGCGGTCTCGCGGCGCGGTTCGGCCGCCCGCGGACGCGCCGGCTCGCGCACCGGCTCCACCCGCGGCGGCTCGGCGCGCGGCATTTCCGCGACCGCACCGCGCAGCGGCACCGACGGCTCGTCGCGCTGGGTGCGGCGGGGCGTCGAGGGGGAGGGGTCGGCGACGTCATAGGCGCGGCCGGACTTGGCGACGATGTCGTTCAACTCGGCCAGCGCCTTGATCTGGTCGGCGACGACGCGGCGCATTGCGGCGGCGTTCTCCTGCGTCTCCTTCGGGATCTCCACCATGCCGCGCGTCAGTTCGGTGCGCGTATCGGCGAGTTCCCGCTGGATCTCGGAGGTCATCGCCTTCATGCCGGAGGTGAGCGTCTCGAACCGCTCCGCTGCTTCGCGGAACAGCGAATTCATCTCGCCGGTCGCCTGCTCGTAGGCCGAGCGCATGGCGTGGGTCGTGCGCTCGCGCTCCTTGCCGGTGGCAAGGCGCAGGGTCTCGGCCTGCTCGGAGATGGCCTGCGTCGTCTGGTTGGTCGATTCGACCAGGACACGACCGATCTCGCGGGCGCGGCTTTCGGCCGAGCCCAGATTGTCGTCGAGCAGGGCGGTGAACGAGCGGACGAGGTTGTCCATGTCCTCGGTCTTGGAGGCGAGGTGGCCGACCAGCGCCTCGATGATCTCGCGGCGCGAGTCGAGCGAAGCGTCGAGGCGGCCCTGCATGTCCTCGACCTGTTCGGCGGCGGCGCTGAGGAGCCGGGCCTGGTTGTCGAAGCGCTCGGACAGCGAGCCGATGTCGCGCAGCACGGCGGTTGCGACGGTCGAAAGCTGACCGACCTGGCTGTTGAGCATGCGTGTCGAGGTCTCGGCCGCCGAGGAGGCGGTCTCGACGGACGAGGCGAACTGGCCGATCCGCTCGCCGAGCTGGTCGTTGATGGCGGCGAGGTTGGTCTCGGTCTGGCCGGCCAGCTCGCGCAGCGAGCCGTTGGTCTCGCCGAGGCGGGAGATGACGGCGTTGATCTCGCCGCGCAGCTGCTCGTTGGTCGAGGTGAGGGCGAGCACGGATTCGCGCGCGCCGGTCTCGACATTGGCGCGGAAGCTCTCCGAGCTCTCGGCCAGCAGGCGGGTCGCCTGCTCGGAGGAGTCGGCGATGCCGCGCGTCACATCCACGCCTGTCTGCGACAGGGTGCGGGTGATCTCCGCGCCCTTCTGGCCAATGATCTCGGAGATGGCGTTGCCGCGATTCTCCAGCGTGCGCGCCACGAGGTCGCCGACGCGGCTGACCTCGCCGGTGACCTGAAGGCCGTTCTCGGCAAGCCGCTCCACGAGGTTGCTGCCGCGATCGTCGAGCAACGAGGCGAGCTCGGCCGAGCGGGCGCCCAGCACGGCGTTGATCTCGTTGACGCGGGTGGAGAGGCCCTGCGTGATGTCGGTCGAGATGGTCGAGAGCGTGCGCTCGACCTCGTCGGCATTGGCGCGCAGCGTCGCGGTGACGGCCTCGACCTTGTCGGTGAGCGTCTCGGCGATGAGCGAGCCGCGGGCGTCCAGCGACTGCGAGACGGTCTCCAGGCGGCCGACCACGACCTCCTCGAAGCGCGCGACGCGGGTGTCGAGCGTCTCGGCCACCTCGATGGCCCGGCCGCCGAGCGTCCGGTTGATCTCGTCGGCCTTGTCGGACAGCGTCGTGGTGATGACGTCGGCCTTGGAGGTGAGGGTGTAGGTTACCTCATCCGACTTGTCCGACAGGAGGCGCGTGATCTCCTCCGACTTGGCGGTCAGCGAATAGGCGACCTCGTCGGACTTGTCGGTCAGCAGGCGAGTGATTTCTCCCGACTTGACGGCGAGCGTGTAGGTCACATCCGCTGACTTCTCGGACAGCACGCGCGTAATGTCCTCGGAGCGGGCGGCAAGGTTCTGCGCGATGCCTTCCGAGGTCGATGCGAGATTCTGCGCGATCTGGTCGGACTTGGTCGCGAGATCGCGGGCCATTTCCTCGGAACGGGACGTCAGATTGTAGACGATCTGGTCCGACTTGTCGTTGAGCAGGCGTGCCAGCTCGTCGGACTTGGTGGTCAGATTGGACGCGATCTCGTCCGACCGGGTGGCGAGGGTCTCGGTGATCTCGCCGGATCGGGTCGCCAGCGTGTTGGCGATCTCGTCCGACTTCGAGGCCAGCGTCGAGGTGATCTCGTCGGATTTCGAGGTCAGGGTCGAGGTGATCTCGTCGGACTTGGCGGTCAGGTTGAAGGTGATCTCGGCGGACTTGTTCTCCAGCGCCTCGGTGACGGCCTTGCCGCCTTCGCCCAGAACCTGGGCGAGCTCCAGCGTGCGGCTGGCGAGCGTGGCGTTGAACGCCTGCGCGCGGGTGTCCAGCGCCTGGTCGATGCGAGCGAGGCGGCCATCGAGGGCCTCCGTGATCTCCGTGGACTGCTGGGCGACACGGTCGGCAAACTCGCGGGCGTCGCCGACGATCCGGTCGGCGAGGGCGGTGCCCTTGCCCGAGATCGTCTGGTCGAGCGCCTGGATATGGCCGATCAGCTTGTGGTCGAGCAGGGCGGTGTGGTTGGCGACCGACTCGGTCATGGTCGTCGCGTGGCCGCCGACGCGGGCCTCGAAATCGGCCGAGAGGCGGCCGACCGCGTCCTCCAGATTGAGGGCGTGGCGGGAGACCGCATCTTCCATGCCGGTCGCGTAATGGGCGACGCGGCCCTCGAACGCGGTCGTATGGCGGCCGAAGGCTTCGTCGAAGTTGGCGGCGTAGCGTGCAAGGTTCTCCTCGATGGAGGAGGCGTGCTGGCCGATGCGGCCGTCGAGCGTGCCGGTATGGCGGCTCAGCGTGTCCTCGAACAGGCTCGCATGGCGCGACAGCGTCTCGTCGATCGCCGAGGCGTGCTGGCCGATGCGGCCGTCGAGGCTGCCGGCGTTGCGGCTGAACGTGTCCTCGAAAGCCGTCGCGTGGCGCGACAGGCTTTCCTCGATGGCGGAGGCATGCTGGCCGACGCGGCCGTCGATATCCCCGGCATGGCGGCCGAACACGTCCTCGAACTGGGCGGCATGGCGCGACAGGCTCTCCTCGATGACGGAGGCGTGCTGGCCGATGCGGCCGTCGAGGCTGCCGGTGTGGCGGCTCAGCGTCTCGTCGATCCGGGCCGTGTGGTTGCCGAGGCGGGTGACGAAATCGGCGGTATGGCGCGTGAACACGTCCTCGATATGGGCCGTGTGATGCGCGGCGCTGGTGTCGAAGCCGGAGGCATAGCGGCTGAACGCATCTTCCAGCGCGCCGGCGTGCAGGGCGACGCGCGCCTCGAAGCCGGAGGTGTGGCGGTTGATGGCGTCGTCGAGCTGAATGACGTTCTGCGCGATGCGGGTGACGATGGACTCGCCGTGCTCGGCAACCGCGCCGGAAATCTGCGCGGCCGTCTCTTCCATGCGCTGGGTGACGAATTCACCGCGCGCGGAGAGGGCATTGGTGACTTCGGTGCCGATATGACCGATGCGCTGGGTGAGGTCGGTGCCCTGCGAGGCGAAGCTCGCCAGCACGTCGGTACCGGCCAGTTCGATCTCCTGGCGCAGGTTCGCCGTGCGCTCGGAAATGGCGGTGGTGACCGTCTCGGAGGCGCGGTGCAGGGCGAGCTGCACGTCCTGCGCCTTCTCGGTGAGGCTCTCGACCACCTGGATGCCGACGTCGCCGATGGCGCCCTTGGCCTCGGCGGTGCGCTGGGTGATGGCTTCCGCGATGAGCTGGCCGGTGACGGCCAGGCGCTTGTCCAACTCGTCGCCATGGGTGGTGACGGTCAGGTGCAGCTTGTCGCCGGTCTCGGCGATGCGGTCGGCCAGCGCCCCGCCGCGCAGAGTGATCGTCTCGGCGACGTAGCTGCCGGTCGAATCCAGCTTGTTGGCCACTTCCGAGCCGCGCTCGGTCAGTTCACCGACCAGCCGCTCGCCGGTGTCGCGCAGGCGCGAGGTGACCTCGTTGCCACGCAGCGACAGTTCGGAGACGAAGGCTTCGCCCGTCTCGCGGAGGGTCGATGTGACCTCGCCGCCGCGGGTGGACAGCTCATAGACCAGCGTTTCGGCCGTCGACTTGAGCTGCGAATTGACCTCGCCGCCGCGGGTGGACAGTTCGTAAACGAGGCTGTCGCCGGTGTCCTTCAGGCGGCTCGTGACCTCGTTGCCGCGCGTGGAGAGCTCGGTGACGAAGGCCTCGCCGGTTTCGCGAAGGGTCGTGGTGACCTCGCCGCCGCGCGACGACAGCTCGGAAATCAGGCTTTCGCCGGTCTCGCGGAGCGTGGACGACACGTAGTGGCCGCGCGAGGACAGCTCGGTGATCAGGTTCTCGCCGGTTTCCTTCAGCGTCGAGGACACGTAGTCGCCGCGCGAGGACAGTTCCGAGATCAGCGCCTCGCCGGTGTCCTTCAGTGTCGCGGACACATAGCCGCCGCGCTCCGACAGCTCGCCGATCAGCGCTTCGCCGGTGATCTTGAGGGTCGAGGAGACCTCGCCGCCACGGGTCGCGAGCTCGCCGATCAGCGCCTCGCCGGTCTCGCGCAGGGTGGAGGAGACCTCGCCCGAGCGCTGGGACAGCTCCGCAACGAGGTTTTCGCCGGTTTCCTTCAGGCGCGAGGACACGTCGTCCGCGCGGCTGGCGATGGCATGGGTGATCTCGGCGCTGGTGGCGGCGAGATGGTTGGTCATGGCCGTGCCGGTCTCGGACAGCTTGGCCGCCATGGTCGTGCCGGTATCGGCCATCGTCACGGTGACGATGTTGCCGGTGTCGGTCAGGACCGAGGTGACGCGGTCGCCGGTGGTCGAGAGGGCGCGGGTCACCTCGTCGCTGGTCGAGGCGAGGCGGTCGACGATGTCGGAGCCGCGGCGCTGGATCTGGTCGATCATGGTGTCGCCGGCGCGGCCGAGCGCCAGCGTGATGGCCTCCGCCTTCTCGCCGAGCGAGCCGGTGACGCGCATGCCGGATTCGTCGATGCGGCGGGTCAGCTGGTCGCCGGCATCGGCGATCTGGCCGGCAAGCTGCTCGTGGACGCCGGTAATGGCGCCGCGGACGCGGTCGGCGTTGGAAACGATGGACTCGCGCTGGGTGACCAGCTCCTCGATCAGCGCACGCACGCGCAGCTCGTTGTCGCTGTAGGCGCGCTCGAGCGAGGCGATCTCGTTGTGGACGAGGGATTCAAGCTCGCCCGCGCGGGCGAGCGCGCGCTCGACGCCGTCGCCCATCGCCGCGACCTCGCGGCGGATGGCCTGACCGACCGAGACGACGCTCTCGCGCGCCATGGCTTCCGGCTCGGCGAGGCGGATCGCCACCTGGCTCATGGCCTGGGCGACGAGGCGCATTTCCTGCGAGCGGCGGATCAGCGCGCCCATGACGAAGAAGAACAGGACGGGCAGGAAGGCGACGGCGGCAAAGGTGAGGGTGGAGGGGGCGAGCAGGTCCGGCATCTGGCCGGCATAGAGGCGCGACCCGACGAACAGGCTGGCGCCGACCCATCCGATGGAGAGGAACAGGGCGATCCAGAGCGGCGTCGCGGAGGGCTTGCGCGCGAGGCTCTCGAGAAGCTGGGCGATGTCGCGGCGGTCGTCGTTGGCGGCCGGCTGGCTCGGCGCAACGACCTGATCGGCGCGGCGGGTATCGGAAAACAGGTCGTCGTCGACCCTGACGTCGGGCGAGGGCGCCGGCGCCTGGGCGCCTGTGCGCCCGGCCTTGCCCTGGTCCTCGTTCGCGAGATTCAGGGCATCCTGGATGGCGGCGAGAGCCGCTTCAGCCGGGTCCTGAGCCTTCTTCGGGGTGTTCGCCATGGTGTCGCCCGCATCCTCAACTCACGCAGACAGGCATCACCCACCCGGAGCCAAGCGCCCCAAGTGCCTCTTGGACGCAAACACCACGGATGGCAGACAACGGTCCGCCGCAATGTGTAATCTACCGGCCGGACCTTAGGAAAGAAACCAGCAGTCGCCGCAGTTTCCGAATCATCGTTAACGGATGGGTAACCATGTCGACGCGTAAAGCCGGCGCCGGGGATGGCCGAATGGCGAAGGGCGCTGCGTCACCTCATCCTCCGCCTACCGATGCGCAGCGGCGCTGGCTCGCCCGCGGCGCGGAACAGCCCGGTGGAAAACTGCCGCTGTTCGACCGGCAGGGCAGGGAGGTTCCGCGGGCGACGATCCGGGCCTGCATCGAGGCCGGCTGGGCCGAGCCCTGGTTCGCCAATCCGGTCAAGCCCGACTGGCTGGTCTGCAAGCTGACGGCGGAGGGATATCGCGTGATCGGCAGGCCGCCCCCGGGCGGCTGACGTTTACCCTCGGTCAACCGCACGCGCCTTTTCCGGCGGTTTCAGCCATGACTTTAACCCGCCCTTGCCGGGATGACGCCGATTATCCGCCGCATCGGGGAGAGAGGGACAACCTCCTCAAGGCCAGAACGGCCGCGTCAAAACGGGGACACGATGACCATGGCACGCATGATGAGCGACGACTTTCCGGGCGGCGGCAGCGGCAAGCCCGTCGACCTGACCCACCTCTCACGCCAGACTTTCGGCGACCACGATCTGGAGCGCGAGGTCCTGATCCTGTTCGAGCGTCAGTCGCACGTCATGATCGAGCGGCTGCGCGGCGCGACGACGGCCAAGAGCTGGGCCGAGGCCGCCCATACGCTGAAGGGCTCGGCGCTCGGCATCGGCGCGTTCCAGGTGGCCTCTGCCGCCGAAGCGGTCGAATGCGACCAGATCGACCACCTTTCCTCGAAGGCCTGGGACGACCTCGCCCGCCTTGAGCATGCGGTCCGGCAGGCCAATGCCTTCATCGCGGATATCCTGAAGGCCGCCTGATCCGCGCGTTCGGGCCGAAATAGCTGTCATTCGGGCGCGCCTCTGGCGTGCTGGCACGGCTTTCGCTATGTGAGCCGCATCGTTTGGAACCGCCGCAAACTGGACGAGCGGCGGTTTCTCTTTGCCGGGAGCGGGCTTGGTCCGCGGCCGGCATCGACGCAGCCAGCACGGCGCAGAAAGCAAGGCCTCTCGATCCATGCCCCAGATCACCTTTGTCGACCATACCGGCGAAAAGCGCACCGTGTCGGCCGATACGGGCGCGACGGTCATGGAAGTCGCCATCAAGAACGGCGTTCCCGGCATCGTCGCGGAGTGCGGCGGGGCCTGCGCCTGCGCCACCTGCCATGTCTATGTCGACGAGAGCTGGATGCCGACGGTCGGCGAGCCCTCGCACATGGAAGAGGACATGCTGGACTTCGCCTTCGAGGTGAAGCCGACGTCGCGGCTCTCCTGCCAGATCAAGATCACCGACGCCATGGAAGGCCTGACGGTGACGACGCCCGAGCGGCAGGGCTGACGCGGTCTGCAGCAGGTCGCGGTATCTCTTGTTGAGGCGATAATATCGCTATATTCTTGGCGCATGAGAACGGTGGTCCTGACGTCCGCTGCTGCCAGGGACTTAGAACACCTTCCTCCTTCTGCGCGCTCCGCCATCGGCAAGGCGATTGCACGTTATGCGATCCACGGAGAGGGCGATGTCAAAGCGTTGGTCGGCCGTGCCGGCTATCGATTGCGCGTCGGCGAGTACCGCGTCCTGTTCGATCAGGACGCGACGACCATTCTTGCATTCTATGTCGGCCGCCGAACGACGACGACTTACAGGGGAGGATAGGATGTCCCGCCCGATACCAATCACTCAGATCATTGTGACGCCTGAAGGCCATGAAATGGTGGTCCTTCCGCGCACCGAGTATGACCGCCTTGTGTCATTGGCTTCGGAGGCGGCGGAAGATGCCGCGGATGCCGAGCTGTACGACCGGCGCAAGGCGGAGTTCGAGGCTGGTGGACGCGAGGTTCTGCCGCCGGAAGTGTCGGCTCTGATGCTCGCCGGCGCCGGGAGGATCAAGGCGTTGCGGAAATGGCGCGGTGCCAGCCAGCAGGACATTGCAGCGCGTGCGGGGCTCGCGCAGGGCTATCTTTCGGATATCGAGGCAGGACGGAAGAAGGGCGCGCCGGAGATGCTGGCTCGCATTGCAGTCGCGCTGGATGTGCCATCGTCGTGGCTATCGTGACGGCTGACCGCGCACGGCCACCATGCCCTGACGGGCCTTGGCTTCCGCGCAGGACGCCCTAAACCGGAAGGCAACGCGCGGAGAGAACAGCGCCATGCCCCCTCAGACGGCCGAGCGTCCGCTCGCCGCCATTGCCTGCCAGTTCGTCTGCTTCACCTTCATCTCGGCCAACGACGTGATCCTCAAGCTCATCGTCGCTGACCTGCCGAGCTGGCAGATCATGACGATACGCTCGGGCTTCGGCATCCTGCTGCTGCTGCCCTTCATCGCGGCGCAGGCGCTGCGCGGAACGGGGAGCATCATCACCCGCCGGCCCGGCGCCCACCTGATGCGCGCCTGCCTCTCGGCGGTGTCGATCGTCAGCTATTTCGAGGCGCTGCGCGAACTCGACCTGCCGGTCGCCACCGCCATCCTGTTCGTGACCCCCTTCTTCGTCGTGGCGCTGTCGGGCCTCGTGCTGCGCGAGCCGGTGACGTCCAACCGCTGGATCGCCGTCATCATCGGCTTCGTCGGCGCGCTGATCATCATCCGGCCGGGCCCGGCGGGCGTCTCCATCGCGGCGCTGCTGGCGGTGCTGTCGGCCGCGACCTGGGGCTCGGCCATGGTCGCCATGCGCCATCTCGGCCGAACCGAGGGCATTCTCTCGGTCCTGTTCTACTTCAACCTGTTCATCTGCTGCATTGCCGGGGCCTTCGCCTATCCCGGCTGGCAGCCCGCTTCGGGCCGGCTGGTGGCGACGATCGCGCTGGTGGCGGCGATCCAGCTCATCGCACAGTTCTTCATGATGACCGCCTTCCGCTTCGCTTCTGCGTCCGTGGTGGCGCCGGTGCAATATTCCCAGCTTCTCTGGTCGGTGGCGGCCGGCTGGTTCGTCTTTTCCGTGGTGCCGGGGCCGCATGTGATGCTGGGCGCGGCGATCATCGTGGCGAGCGGGCTCTATCTCATCCTGTCGGAACGCCGGGCCGCCTGAACCGTTCGGAACGCCGCGGCCTTGCTTCGCGAGGTCGCTTCGCTCACATGAGAGGGGAACGGGAGAGACCATGCGCCGGCTGATCCTGCTGCGTCATACGAAGTCGGACTGGCCGAACGGCATGGTCGATCACGACCGGCCGCTGGCCAAGCGCGGCCGCCGCGCCGCGCCGCTGATGGGCCGCGTGCTGCTGGACCGGGGCTTCGTGCCGGACAAGGTGCTGGTCTCGACGGCGCAGCGCACCGTCGAGACCTGGGCGCTGGCGAGCGCCGGCCTGATCCAGTTTCCGCCCGCGACGCCGGAGCCGCGCATCTACGAGGCAGCGCCCCACGTGCTCGCCAACGTCATCCGCGAGACGGATGACGAGGTGCAGACGCTGCTTCTCGTCGGGCACAATCCGGGCATCGAGGCGCTCGCCTATGACCTTGTCGCCGATGGGCCGGCGGACCAGCGCCAGCGCCTGTCGCGCAAATATCCGACCGGCGGGCTTGCCATCATCGACTGCGCCATCGACCACTGGACGCAGCTTGCTGCCGGCTGCGGCACGCTCGCCGCCTTCGTCGTGCCGCGCGATCTGGACCCGGAAGCCGAATAGATGGTCTGGACCGGCTGGTGGAACGAGACCCGGCTCGCGGCCAATTCCATCGCGGCCTATGCGACCGACTGGGTCAGCCCGACGCTTCGGCTCGGCGTCACCGGCCTGTCGCGCTCGGGCAAGACGGTGTTCATCACGGCGCTGGTCCACGGGCTGCTGACGGCCGCGCGCTGGCCGGTCTTCGAGGCGCAGGCGCAGGGCCGCATCGCGCGCGTGCGCCTGGAGCCGCAGCCGGACGACGGCGTGCCGCGCTTCCCCTACGAGGATCATCTGGAGACGCTGACCGGCACGCGGGAGTGGCCCGAGGGTACGAAGCGGATCAGCGAAATCCGCCTCGCCATCGATTTCGCCTCCAATACCGGAATCATGCGCGGCACCGAGAAGACGCTGACGCTCGACATCGTCGATTATCCCGGCGAGTGGCTGCTGGACCTGCCGCTGCTGGCGCAGAGCTATGCCGAATGGTCGCGGCTTGCCATCGAGGCGGCGCGCCGGCCGCCGCGCGCCGCGCTGGCAGCGCAATGGCTTGCCGCGACATCCGCCGTCCAGCCCTTCGACCGGGCGGCGGAGAGCGATGCGCGCCGCCTTTCCGAGCTGTTCACAGCCTATCTGAAGTCCTGCCGCGACGAGCGGGTCTCGCTCTCGACCCTGCCGCCGGGCCGCTTCCTGCTGCCGGGCGAGATGGAAGGCTCGCCCGCGCTGACCTTCGCGCCGCTCGACCTCGAAGGGCGCGAGCCGGCCGGCGACAGTCTCGCTGCCCTGATGGAAAAGCGGTTCGAGAGCTACAAGCGGCTCGTCGTCATGCCGTTCTACACAAACCATTTCGCGACGCTGGACCGGCAGATCGTGCTGGTCGATGCGCTGGCGGCGCTGAATGCCGGGCCGGCGGCGCTCGCCGACCTCGAAATCGCGCTGGCAGACGTGCTGACCGCGTTCCGGCCGGGGGCGAACTCGATCCTCTCGGCCATGCTGTCGCGGCGGATCGACCGCATCCTGTTCGCCGCCACCAAGGCCGACCATCTGCACCAGACGAGCCACGACCGGCTGGAGACGCTCCTGACGCGGCTGACCGACCGGGCGATCCGGCGCGCCGAGTTCGCGGGCGCGCGCGTGGATGCGGTGGCCCTGGCGTCTCTGCGCGCAACGCGCGAGACGACGGTGACCCGGCTCGGCCGGCCGCTCTCCTGCATCGTCGGCACGCCCATGCCGGGGGAGACGACGGGCGGCGAGACCTTCGATGGATCGTCGGAGGTCGCCATCTTCCCGGGCGAACTCCCCGCGGACCCGGCCGGGTTGTTCGCCGGTTCCGACGCCTTCCGCGGCGAGGACTATCGTTTCGTGCGCTTCCTGCCGCCGAAGGCCGATCCGACTCTAGCCTTGCCCCATATCCGCCTCGACCGCGCGGTGGAGTTCCTGATCGGGGACCGCCTCGCATGACGAAGATCACGCCGCAGCGCCCGCAGGCTTTCCGGCTCGATGCCGAGGATGTCGAGATCGCCCCGCCGAGCGACGCGCCGGTGCCGGTGCGCTCCGGCCCGCCCGTCGAGGCGCAGCTTGCCCCGCCCGGGCCGTCACCGAAGACCGGCTTCTGGGCAAAACTATTCTGGACCGGGCTCGGCGGCATCGTTTCGCTGGCCTTCGGCGTCGCCATCTCACGGCTGGTCGACGATCTTTTCGCCCGTGCCGAGTGGCTCGGCTGGGTCGGCGTTGCCGCCGTCGCGCTGTTCCTGCTGGCGGGGCTCGTCCTCGCGGGGCGGGAGATGCTGGCGCTGCGCCGCCTGCGCCGGCTCGACGACCTGCGCCTGCGCGCCGAGAAGGCCCTCATCGAGAAGGATGACCATGCGGCGGCGGCGCTCGCGGCCGATCTTGTGTCGGCCATGGCGGGCAATGCCCGCACCGCCAAGGGCAGGGCGGCCGTCGCTGCCGCCTTCTCGGGCGGGGTCATTGACGGCATGCAGCGCCTGCGGATCGTCGAGCGCGAGATCATCGAACCGCTCGACCGCGAGGCGACACGCCTTGTTGCAGAAGCGGCGCGGCGCGTTTCGGTGGTGACCGCGATCTCGCCGCGGGCCGCACTGGACCTCGCCGTGGTCTTCGGCACGGCGATGCAGCTCATCCGGCGCATCGCGGAGCTCTATGGCGGGCGGCCGGGAACGCTCGGCCTTTTCAAGCTGGTGCGTCATGTGCTCGCGCATATGGCGCTGACCGGCGGCATGGCGGCCGGCGACACGATCCTCGACCAGCTCGTCGGCCACGGCCTTGCCGCCAAACTGTCGGCGAAGCTGGGGGAGGGTGTGCTGAACGGACTTCTCACCGCCCGGCTCGGCATCACCGCCATCGCGGTGACGCGGCCGCTGCCCTATATCGGCGCGCCGCGGCCGGATGTGCGCGACCTCGTCGGCGACGCTATTTCGCTGACCGGCAAGGGCGAGAAGGCCTGAAGTCAGGCTTCGTCGGGCAGCAGCGACGCGGGCGGGTCCAGGGGGTCGAACTCGGTCGGCGGATTCTTCTTCAGCCACAGCGACATCTGCCAGGCTGCATAGCCGCCGATGAAGACGACGAGGCCGAGAAGACCCCAGTTGAGATTCCGCAGGCCCTGGAAAGCGAGATAGGCGAGCGACAAGGCAAGGCCAGCCGTCGTCGCCGCCACTGCGATGTAGCGCCACGCGGGCTCGCCGCCGAGGAACCGCGCCCTGGGCGAGGCATTGACGGCGGCCTTCAGCACCACGCGCACGAAAGCGGAGAAGGCGGCGTCGTGCGCCTCGACCTCGACCATGCCGCGCCAGGAGACGTTCGAGAACCAGATCCGCCGGCCGAGCCGCTGTCGCAGCTCGAAGCGATAGCGCCTCAGGTAGAGGTTGGACGGGCGGAACGACAGGCGGACAGAGTCGATCTGATGCAGCGGGACGCGGCCCGATGAGCGGCCGTCCGTCCAGGCGAGATCGCGCTCCTCCAGCGTGAAGACGATCTCAGGCCCGACCAGCTTCGGGCGGTGGCGGAAGGTCGGGCGGCCGTCAGGGTCGCGCCAGAGGGCGTCGGGGGGAGCGGGGGCGGGGGCGTTCATGGGCGGGAGTTAGCGTAGGAAGGAGGCGGCGGGAAGGGTTCGCTGCCGATAGGTGACCGGTTCGCCGTTCCTTTCGTCAGGGTGGCGACGGGTCAGCGCAAGGCGCGGTTAGAGCAGGCTTCTTGATGGGTATCAGTTGCACGAACTTTCCGGCTGGCCAACGATAAATGTTTGCCTGAAAAGCCGGACGCTTTTTGAGATCAAGTAGAAGAGTTTCAATCCTATGTGGTCCATGCAATGTAAGTTCTTTATATTTTTTTGAGTGTTTGTAAAATCCGCCACCATGATTTTCCTCGCCGCCTTCGGAATACCATGTGGTTTCCCCGACATAAATTTGGTGGCCTTCCAAGCGACCAAGCCAAAACTCCTTCTTGGCCGGGTCATACATCCACATGCCATGCTTGCCGTTGAAGCCGTGAACCCAACGTTCAAACGGTCGTGGCGAGTATCTTTCTACGAACCAGCCCCCATGACGCGGCTCGCCTCCTTTCCAAACTACGTCCTTCAAGAAGGGTATCCAGATTTGGGCAATGCCCGCACGCGCATACGACGATGCACGCGCTTCGATTTCGTTCAAATCAATGGGTGTGTGTTGTAGCTCGAAAGCTACTTGCTGCCCTTTCGGCGACCAAGCCATGACATCGGCGCGACGATCACCGGGCAACGTGTTGACTACGAATTCAACTTCCGCCTTCAAGCCACGTCCGACAAGCGCCGCCTGAACCAAGACCTTAGCTTCTAGATGCGCTCTTGTTTCGCCGCGTGCCCACGAACAATCCGTTGGCGGCTTGTGAGCAAAGTGTTCGATGACCTGCCGCCCTTGCTTCAAAATCACAATGCCATTGCACTTCGGGCAACGATACTCAGGGCCGCGCTTAGCGCTTGCCGCGTCAATCCTTGCGTCGATCAAATTCGCAACCAACATCCCACGAGATTGCCGGTGATTTGATTCAACCTCAACGGGAAATGGAAGAAAAGTTCTGCCGATCAAGAGCAGGCACAAACAGCGTAGTGAACGATAAACTGTGACTCTCCCCCTCTCCCGATCCTCGCTCTGCTCGGATCGACCTCTACCCGCCGGGGAGAGGTGGGGTGCGCCCGTGCTGACTCGCGCGCTACCGCACCAGTTCCTTCATCGCCTTGTCGAGCCCGTCCAGCGTCAGCGGGAACATGCGCTGCTCCATGATGTCGCGCATCATGCCGATGGAGTGGGTATAGTCCCAGTGCTTCTCCTTCACCGGGTTGAGCCAGACCATGGACGGGTAGATGCCAGCAATGCGCTTCATCCAGACGACCCCGGCCTCCTCGTTGAAGTGCTCGACCGAGCCGCCGGGCTGGGCGATCTCGTAAGGGGACATGGAGGCGTCGCCGACGAAGATCACCTTGTAGTCGTTGCCGTATTTGTGCAGCACGTCCCAGGTCGGCTGGGTTTCGTCGAAGCGGCGGACGTTCTTTTTCCACACCTTCTCGTAGAGGCAGTTGTGGAAGTAGAAATATTCCATGTGCTTGAACTCGGCCTTGGCCGCCGAGAACAGCTCCTCGCAGAGCTGGATGTGCCAGTCCATCGAGCCGCCGACGTCGAAGAAGATCAGCACCTTGATGGCGTTGCGCCGCTCGGGGCGCATCTGCACGTCGAGGAAGCCGTGGCGGGCGGTCTCGCGGATCGTGCCGTCGAGGTCGAGTTCGTCCGGCGAGCCGGTGCGGGCGAACTTGCGCAGGCGGCGCAGCGCGATCTTGATGTTGCGGGTGCCGAGTTCGACAGTGTCGTCGTAGTCCTTGAACTCGCGCTTGTCCCAGACCTTCACCGCGCGGAAGTTGCGGTTGCCGTCCTGGCCGATGCGGACGCCCTCGGGGTTGTAGCCATAGGCGCCGAAGGGCGAGGTGCCCCCCGTTCCGATCCACTTGTTGCCGCCCTGGTGGCGGCCCTTCTGCTCCTCGAGACGCTTCTTCAGCGTCTCCATCAGCTTGTCCCAGCCGCCGAGCGCCTCGATCTGGGCCTTTTCCTCCTCGGTGAGGAACTTCTCGGTGAGCTTCCTCAGCCATTCCTCGGGAATGTTGACCTCGATGCCCTCCGCGAGGCTCTCCAGTCCCTTGAAGGTCGCGCCGAACACCTTGTCGAACTTGTCGATGTTGCGCTCGTCCTTCACCAGCGCGGCGCGGGAGAGGTAGTAAAAGTCGGTCGGCGAGCGCTCGATGATGTCGGCGTCGAGCGCCTCCATGAGCGTCAGATATTCGCGCACCGTCACCGGCACGCCCGCCTTCTTCAGGTCGTGGAAAAAGTTGATGAACATGGCGGGAGTGTAGGGGCTCGCCGTCCCGGCGTCATCATGCCGTTGGGCGGATCAGCCGGAATCGCCGCCGCCGGCCGGCATGCCAAATCCCGTTCCTGCCGACAGGCGATCGACGGCCGCCCGGTTGGCCTCGCCAAGGCGAACGTGCGGGTCGTCCTGGACACGGGTCGCGAGCCACCAGGACAGGGGAAGGGCAGCGAATACGGCGACCGCACCGAGATAGAGCAGCACCAGTTTCATGGGGGCAATCGTAACCTTCCATCCCGCAAAACGCAATAATTGCGGCAAAACAACACGTAATCAGTCGTTTTTTTGGATGGCCGATGCGTCCCGCGCGGATCGGCTGAGCGGCCGGGATCAGTCGCCGCCGTCACCTCCGCCGCTGCCTCCATCGCTGCTGTCGGACGAGTCGCTTGAGGAGCCGTCGCCATCCGTCGAGCCACCGCCGAACAGGACCGCGAGAAGCGCAAGGGCCGCGCCGCCGACTGCCAGAAAGACCGCCAGGGTGGTGCTCATGACATATAGCCTTCCCTTACGTCAGTATGCCGGTTCCTGATGCCTTCGTACAGGTCCTTCCTTGCCGAGGAAGGGAAGGGCTGCGGTCAGTCGCTGCTGCCTGTGTCGCTCGACGACGACGTGTCGCAGGAAGCGCGGGACGATGCAGTTTCCACCATCTCTGCCGTCCGGCATTCGCTCGCGCCGGGCGACGCCGATCCTGCGGCGGGTGCATGAGCCCAGGCGAGGTCGGGGGAATGGCCGGCCAAGGTGTCGCCGTCATTCCCCGAAATGTCCCGCTTCCACGACCGCGTCAGCGCCCAGAATCCGAGGAGCGCGGCAAGACCGACGATGATCGCGATGAACGGGACGGCGAGAGTGATCATGGCGTGCATTCAAGCCGCGTCATGTTTCCGGGCTGTCCTGCGGCGAAGGGCCGACTGTAACGGCAGGGCTCAGCCCGGCTCCCAGGCCCCGCTCTGCGCGCGGCAGAGGCGCTGCTCGTCGAGCGTCGTGACGGGCGGCGCGCCGAGCAGGGCGCCGGCGGCGTCGCCGAATACCGTCAGCGTCGCCGAGACCACCCGGCACGGCCGCCCGGCGCTGGGGCCGGCCGGATAGACCGATAGCACGATCTCGCGGCGTGCGCCTGCGCGGCTCTGCCAGCTCGTTTCGAGGCCGCGTGCGCTCGCGCCCGTCGCCTGGGTCAGGGTGCGGATCTCGCCGACATCCTCGTCGGTGAGCGCCAGGACCGGGCCGCAGCTCTCCGGCGAATCCGTGCGCGAGACGGCCGTGACCCCGCCGAAGACGAAAAGGCCACCGCCGCCAGCCATGCCAGCGCGCGAGCCGCCGGACTGTGTCGTGCGGCAGCGCGCAACCTGCCGCTCGATGGCCCAGCCGGAGGCGCTCGGCCCGGACATGGGCAGGGGCGGGGAGGCATCGAGGCCGGCCGAGCAGCCGGCCAGCAGCAGCGCCCCGCCCATGAGGGCGGCGTGGACAGCCGGAGCGGGATGGCCGTTAGACGAGGGCATGGCACCAGCGATGCATCAGGGCGACCGGGTCAGTCGCCGAGACATAGTGCCGCGTGCAGCGTTGCTCAACCGCGGCGGGCGAGAAAGGCGAGCCGCTCGAACAGATGCACGTCCTGCTCGTTCTTGAGCAGCGCGCCGTGCAGCGGCGGGATCGCCTTGCGCGGGTCCTTTTCGCGCAGGGTATCGGCGTCGATGTCCTCGACCATCAGCAGCTTCAGCCAGTCGAGCAGTTCGGAAGTCGAGGGCTTCTTCTTCAGCCCCGGCACCTCGCGCACCTCGTAGAAGATGCGCAGCGCCTCGGCGACCAGCTTCTGCTTGATGCCGGGGAAGTGGACATCGACGATGGCCTTCATCGTCTCGGTGTCCGGGAACTTGATGTAGTGGAAGAAGCAGCGGCGCAGAAAGGCGTCCGGCAGCTCCTTCTCGTTGTTGGAGGTGATGATGACGATCGGGCGCT